>Ga0068863_100000177_pt1 | contig 67749 bp, 67 predicted proteins | sample KBSSwiS62_FD_66596 | JGI IMG/M metagenome (GOLD analysis project Ga0068863, IMG submission 66596) | Switchgrass rhizosphere microbial communities from Kellogg Biological Station, Michigan, USA - KBS Switchgrass S6-2 | ecosystem: Host-associated > Plants > Roots > Rhizosphere > Soil ... | reverse complement strand
GCACTTCGAATGCGGATTCGGTTCCAATCCGCTCCATCCGTTTCACGAGTTTCATAAGGATCCAAAAAGGGAAATAGCGGGGTAGGGGGAGGGGGAAGATCTGGGGACAGCCTCCGAATTCGAACTACAGAATCTTCAGTGTGCGTAGATTTCTCAGTTCGAATTCGGAGGCTGTCCCCAGATCTCCCCCCTCCTAATTCCCCGCGGGTTTGTTACCTGCCGCCGCCGCTCATGGAGGCGAGGAATTCGGTGTTGGTTTTCGACTTGCCCATTTTTTCGAGCAACAGTTCCATCGCTTCGACGGTGGACAAGGGATTGAGAACCTTTCGCAGGATCCAGATCCGCGTGAGTTCTTCCTTGGCAACCAACAACTCTTCCTTTCGGGTTGCGGAGCGGTTGATGTCGATTGCGGGGAAGACACGCTTGTCCATCAGCTTCCGGTCGAGGTTGATTTCCATGTTACCGGTGCCTTTGAACTCTTCGAAGATCACGTCATCCATACGGCTGCCGGTATCGATAAGAGCAGTCGCGATGATTGTGAGGCTTCCGCCTTCTTCAACATTACGTGCCGCACCGAAGAAGCGCTTCGGACGCTGGAGCGCATTGGAATCCACACCGCCCGAGAGCACTTTTCCTGAAGGGGGCACGATCGTGTTGTAAGCGCGTGCGAGGCGCGTGATCGAGTCGAGCAGGATTACCACGTCGCGTTTGTGCTCGACCAGGCGCTTTGCTTTCTCGATCACCATTTCGGCAACTTGCACGTGACGAGAGGCGGGTTCATCGAAAGTGGAGCTGATGACTTCGCCGTTGACGGACCGTTGCATGTCGGTGACTTCTTCCGGACGTTCATCGATCAGCAAAACGATCAGGATCACTTCGGGGTGATTCTGGGTGATCGAGTTCGCAATCGTCTGAAGCAACATCGTTTTGCCGGCTCTTGGCGGCGCTACGATCAGACCGCGCTGGCCCTTTCCAATCGGCGTAAGCAGATCGAGCACTCGCGCTGAGAGGTTGTCCTTTGTTGTTTCCAGCTTGAGCCGGTCGTTGGGATAGAGCGGGGTCAGGTTGTCGAAAAAGATCTTATTTCGCGCTTCGTCCGGATGCTCGAAGTTGACGGCTTCGACCTTGATGAGGGCGAAATAGCGTTCACCGTCTTTCGGCGGACGGACCTGACCGGAAACGGTGTCACCAGTGCGCAAATCGAATTTCCGGATTTGGGACGGCGATACGTAAATATCGTCCGGCCCCGGCAGGTAGTTGTAGTCCGGAGCGCGGAGGAATCCGAATCCGTCGGGGAGGGTTTCAAGAACGCCTTCACTGAAGATGAAGCCGCTCTTTTCGGTCTGGGCTTGCAGGATCTTAAAGATCAGTTCCTGCTTCCGCATTCCGGAAGCTCCCTGAATGTTGAGGTCCTTGGCAACCTGCGTCAACGATGCAATGTTCATTTCCTTAAGCTGGGCAATGTCCATCGTTGCCGCGCCTTCGGGGCGATCTGAGGTAACGGTTTTTTTACTCATAGGTGGGTTTTCTTCGCTCACTGTGTGGGGTCCTGGGCAATGGCCTTACGAATTCTGGATAGGACAGCGTCCTTGCCAAAACCCGTCAGGGCCGAGAAAGCTATGGTCTCCTTTGTTCTTAGTTGCTCGGCGCTCGTGCGCAGCGCCTGATTCAATTTATTCTTCGAAAGCTTGTCGGCCTTCGTAAGAATCACTGCATTCGGAATGCCGTGGTGGTCCAGCCATTCCTTCATCATCCGATCCGACTCGGTCGGCGGAATCCTGCAATCCACAAGCATCAACGCCAGCTTCAGTTGCTTGCTTCCAGCGAGATAGCCTTCGAGCATCTGACCGAGGCTGTCTCTTGTCTCTTTGGATACTCTGGCGTATCCGTAACCCGGAAGATCAACAAAGTAGATCTTTTCATCGACCAGAAAGAAATTAATCGTCTGTGTTCGTCCGGGCGTTGAACTCGTGCGGGCCAATCCGCGGGAGTTAGTGAGTGCATTCAGTAAACTGGATTTGCCAATGTTTGACCGGCCACAAAAAGCTACTTCCGGCCGTTTGTCATGGGGAAAGTCATCCGGTTGTGTTGCGCTCTTAACGAATCGGGCGGAACTGATTCTCACGACTCACAGCGCGAAAGGTTATGGCACGAATCGAACAAAACCATTGTAACAAGCGTGCCCTCCGGCGCAAAAGACTTTTAGTGCGTTACCGGACCCTGCCGGGAGCCGGAATCTTTGTCAATGTACGGCCGGAAACCTGTCTCCGCTCCAATCTGTTCGTCGAGCGGTATGGGGGATCGTGTTAGCGCAACCTTCAGCACTTCATCCATGTTTTCCACAAAATGAATGGCGAAATCGCCTTGAATGTCTGCCGGCACATCCGCCAGGTCTTTCTCATTGTCTCGCGGAAGAATAAGAGTGCGGATCCCCGCTCGATGCGCGGCGAGTAATTTTTCTTTGACGCCACCGATCGGCAGCACTTTCCCCCGGAGGGTGATCTCGCCGGTCATGGCCACGTCGCGGTTGACCGGGATTCCTGTGAGAGCGCTGACCAGCGATGTCGCCATCGTGACTCCGGCCGATGGACCGTCTTTGGGAATCGCTCCCTCCGGCACGTGGATGTGCATATCGAGATGGCGATGAAAGTCTTTCGGAATGCCGAAAAGATGCGCACGCGATCGAACGTAGCTCATCGCGGCCTGTGCGGATTCTTGCATGACCTCGCCGAGCTTTCCAGTCAGAGTCAGAGTGCCTTTGCCGGACATGAGTGTGGCTTCAGTGGATAGAATTTCGCCACCAACTTCGGTCCAGGCCAGACCGGTAACGAACCCGACTTCGTGTTTTTCTTCGAGTCTGTTCGATCGGTATTTCGGAATGCCGACATATTCCGACACATTTTCGCTTTTTACGCGGATGCGGTTGTGTCCTTTTGTCTTGACCACGGATCGTGCCACTTTGCGGCAAATGGACGCGATTTCGCGTTGCAGGTTGCGCACGCCCGCTTCGCGGGTGTAATTCCGGATGATAGTCCTCAGGCTTTCGTCAGTGAATTCAAGATCCTTCTGCGTTACACCATTCGCTTCCAGTTCCTTCGCGATCAGGAATCTCTTCGCGATTTCGATCTTTTCCTGCTCGGTATATCCGGGCAGGCGCAGAATCTCCATGCGGTCCTGTAACGGTTGCGGAATTGTGTGCAGGACGTTCGCCGTGGCGATAAACATTACCTGAGACAGGTCATACTCCACGTCGAGGTAGTGATCCTGAAACGTCGAGTTTTGTTCCGGGTCGAGGACTTCGAGCAGGGCTGCGGCCGGATCACCCCGAAAATCCATGCTCATCTTGTCGACTTCGTCTAAAAGGAACACCGGATTGACGGTCCCGGCTTTCTTGATCATCTGAATGATCTGCCCGGGCAAGGCGCCGATATAGGTTCTTCTATGCCCTCGGATCTCTGCCTCGTCGCGCACACCACCAAGAGCAAGGCGGACGAATTTCCGTCCTGTCGCCCGCGCGATAGACATGCCGAGTGAGGTTTTCCCGACGCCCGGCGGACCGACGAAACACAAAATCGATCCTTTCGGCTTTTTCACAAGCTGACGCACCGAGAGGAACTCGAGGATGCGGTCTTTGATCTTTTCGAGACCGTAATGGTCTTCGTTCAGAGTCTTCTCCGCGAGGTCTATGTCTCGAATCTCACGGGATTTCTTCTTCCACGGAATGGCGATCAGCCAGTCGAGATAGTTGCGCGATACCGAAGACTCCGCCGACATTGGCGGCATCATCTCGATCCGGCGAAGCTCCTGAAGAGCTTTCTCCCGGGCTTCCTTGGGCATCCCAGCCGTTTCGATTTTCCGTCGAAGTTCATCCAGTTCGGACTTCTCGTCTTTTCTGCCGAGCTCCTTCTGGATCGCTTTGATCTTCTCGTTGAGGTAGTACTCCTTTTGAGCGCGCTCCATTTGTTTCTTGACTCGATTTTGAACAGAGCGGTCAACATGGAGCTTCTCCAATTCGAGATCCATGATGTCGGCGAGACGCTTGCAGCGTTCGATGGGATTGAAGATCTCGACGAGTTCCTGCTTTTCCTCGATGGAGAGTACGAGGTTGGAGCAGATGATGTCGGCCAGGCGGCCGACATCATCGACTTTGGTTGTTGCCAGCACTTGTTCCATGTTTGAGTGCTGGCACAGTTTCAAGTACTGCTCAAACTGCTGCGACAAGCGTGAGGCGATCGTGTCGTATCCCGTAAAGGACTGGTGCCGGAACGGCGAAAGCCGCACCGTCGCCTGCCAATACCCCTCTTCTTCCGCGAGCTGCAGGATCCGTCCGCGCTCGATCCCCTCCACGAGAACCTTGGTGTTGCCGTCGGGAAGCTTCAGCGACTGAACGATGTTGGAGACGGTCCCTACCTGGTAGATATCCGCCGGTTTCGGATTGTCGATCGTGGCGTCGTGCTGCGTTGCAAGGAAGATGCGTTTATCTCCCTTCAACGCCGTCTCGAGCGCGTTCACGGACGATTCCCGCCCAATCACGAAGGGAACCATCATGTAGGGGAAAATCACAACGTCCCGAATCGGGACCATGGGCAGGCGAGTCTGCTCGTACTTGTCTTTAGCGCTCATATGCAAGGCATCTTGCCGATGACATTATCCCGCCTTTTCAAACGGGAACTGAATCTCCTTGTTCACTACCATCTCTTTGGTGATGGTAAGTTCCCGCTGGTCTCTTTGCTGCGGCAGCTGGTACATCAGGTCAAGCATCAACTCTTCAAGGATGATTCTGAGGCCGCGCGCCCCGACATTGCGTTTGATGGAGTCGGCGGCAATCGCTTCGAGAGCTTCCTCGTTGAAGCGGAGCTTTACGTTCTCGTATTCGAAAAGTCTCTGGTATTGCTTGACCAGCGCGTTCTTTGGACGCGTCAGGATTTCAACGAGCGCTTTCTGGTCGAGATCGTGGAGGGTGGCGACGACAGGCACCCGTCCGACAAATTCGGGAATCATTCCGAACTTGATCAGGTCTTCAGGTTCGACGCGCTCCAGGAACTCGGACCGCGCGCTATCGTTCTTCACGCGCACTTCACCCTGGAAGCCCATCGTGCTGCGAACCGCGAGCCGCTTTTCGATGATCTTCTCCAAACCGACGAACGCTCCGCCGCAGACGAACAGGATGTTCGTCGTATCCACCTGAGTAAACTCCTGGTGGGGATGTTTTCGGCCGCCCTGGGGAGGGACGTTGGCGACTGTGCCTTCCAGCATCTTCAGGAGCGCCTGCTGCACGCCTTCACCGGAAACGTCGCGAGTGATCGACGGGTTTTCGTCCTTTCGGCCGATCTTGTCGATCTCATCTATATAGATGATGCCGGTCTGTGCGCGCTCGATATCTCCGCCGGCATTCTGAATCAATCTGAGAATGATATTCTCAACATCCTCACCAACGTAGCCGGCTTCTGTCAGCGTCGTCGCGTCGACGATTGCGAACGGGACGCTCAACAATCGTGCCAGTGTCTGTGCAAGTAACGTTTTTCCGGTGCCCGTTGGCCCGATCAGGAGAATGTTGGATTTCTGGAGTTCAACGTCGGATTTCTTCCGAGAGAGTTCGATGCGTTTGTAGTGGTTGTATACCGCGACCGCCAGCTTCTTTTTCGACTTGTCCTGCCCGATCACATATTGGTCCAGAAATGCCTTGATGTCGGGCGGCTTGGGGAGATGAACATTCCGACTGGAGGGTTCGTAATTTTGATCTTCGTCAATGATGTCCTGGCAGACACCGACGCATTCGTCACAAATAAAAACCGTTGGACCTGCAATCAGCTTTCGAACTTCGTTCTGGCTTTTGTTGCAGAAGGAACAACGAAGGACGTCGTCACTGTTCTTCTTCATGTTCTTTTTGAGATGACCTCATCGATAATACCATAGTCTTTTGCCTGCTCTGCCGTCATGATGTAGTCCCGCTCGACATCCTTTTCAATGCGATCGTGCGGCTGGTGTGTGTGCCCGGCGAGGATGTTATTCAGAATCGTTCTCATGCGGAGAATCTCTTTAGCGTGAATCTCGATATCTGTCGCCTGCCCTTGCAGGCCGCTCATCCACGGCTGGTGAATGAGGATCTTCGAGTGCGGTAGCGCGAAACGTTTCTTCGCGGTTCCCGCGGCGAGAAGTACGGCAGCCATGCTCGCAGCTTGTCCCACGCAAATCGTCGTCACGTCATTCTTGATGAATTGAAGCGTGTCGTAGATCGCCAGGCCTGCAGTGATGGAACCGCCGGGGCTGTTGATGTACAGCGAGATGTCGCGCTCCGGATCTTCAGCTTCCAGAAAGAGCAGTTGGGCAATTACAAGATTAGCGACATTGTCGTCGATAGGGGTGCCGATGAAGATGATGCTGTCCCGCAGAAGACGCGAATAGATGTCGTATGCGCGTTCACCGCGGTTGGTTTGTTCGACAACCATTGGTACTAGAGTCATGGGTCTGTTACTCCCCTCCCAAACCGTGCAGTTCATCATTAGTCCGATGCATGTTTGGGTCAAGCAGACTTATTTGAAGACTATTCTTTGGTGGCGGCCGGCTGAATAACGGCGTTTTCCTTCAGAAAATCGAGCGTTTTCTTGTTTTGGATCTGACTTCGCAGGCGCGCCATTCCGGAATCTTTTGTAAGTATTTCCCTGACACGTTGGCGCGAATTATTCATTTCGATGGCGATGCGGTCGATTTCCGTTTCGATGTCGTGGTCGTTGACGTCGATCTTTTCCTTGTGGGCGACATGGCTGAGCAGCAGCGATCCCTTTACATCGCGTATCGCTTGTTGGCGCTGGTCTGCGCCGATCTTTGCCCAGTCCACATCCAGACGCTGCGGATTGATTCCCTGTCGTGAAAGGTCTCGCAGGAGCCGTTGCATTCGAATCTGAATCTGCCGCTCGACGAGCGATTCAGGAACTTCGAATTCGTTATGTTCTTCAAGCCAACGCAGCAGCTTCTCCCGCAATTCTTCGTTCGCATGTTCGCGACGATGCTTTTCCAGATCCTCTCGAATCTTCGAGCGCAGTTCCTCGAACGTCGAGTACTGCCCCAGCCCCTGGGCGAACTCGTCATTCAGTTCGGGAACTTTCTTTTCCTTAATGGCTTCGACCTTGACGTGATACTCGACAGTCTTTCCGGCCAGACGCTTTTCCGGATAGTCGTCGCGGTAAGTGACGCTGAACGTTTTTTCCTCGTTGACGGCGGTTCCTGACAAGTTCTCTGTGAACTCCTGCAGTGTGGAGGATCCACCAACTTCAACGGTCGCTTTTTCGGTGAACATCGGCTCCGTTTCTCCGGCAGCCGTTCCGGTGAACGAGATCTCGACAAAGTCGCCTTGATTGACTGGCCTTTCCGCTTCGACGGGGGAGAGTTCGGACATGTCCTCCTGGAGCTTTTTCAAGGTTGTTTCAACGTCAGCCTCTGTGACCTCGAATGAGACTTCTTCCGCAGGGATACCCGTGTAGTTGGAGACATTAAGTTCGGGATACACCTCGAAGACAGCTTTGAATTTGACGGGTTTGCCGCTGTCGTAATCAACCGATTCATACTGGGGCTCATCGACGATATCGAGGTCCCTTTCTTTGACCGCCTCAAGAAAATACTTCGGAAGCAGGTGCTGCAGCATCTCGCTGATGATCTCATCCTTGTAGCGAAGCTTGATCACACTGGGCGGCGCTTTGCCCGGGCGGAAGCCAGGAACTTTTGCTTTTTGAACCAGGTTTTGGGAGATGTGGGAGATTTCCTTGTCCACGACATCCGGCGGGATCTCGATATCAAAGGACTTCCTGCACACAGAGATGTCGGTTAGTTCAGCTTTCATGAATTCCTCTATGCGAAAGGAGGGACTCGAACCCTCATGGGGTTACCCACTAGATCCTAAGTCTAGCGCGTCTGCCAGTTCCGCCACTTTCGCGGTGAGTTTAGATTCTGCGGGTGTTATCCGTGACTGTCAACTGCGTTACCTGTTGGCTACATTTCGCGATGTGATCGCTAGTCCATGCGCGAGAGCGACATAACGACTTCAGGCGTGCCGGGTCCGCTCTCTGGCCCCTGGTATCGTATCCAATTGTATGGGGCAGCAACGGTGAACCAGAAGTATGTCTTCTGAACGAAGGGCCGCAACACATTGAGCAGACCCAGGTGGGGCACCATTTCCACTTTCCAACAGTGAAATTCCCCGGCAGGCGTCGTGACGTTCTCTTCGTTACGCCATTCGAAGCTGACACTGTAGACTTCCGGTTCGTTAGTTAAGACATGTGCCGAGAGTGATCGGGACTTGGGTATGTTGGCGAACCGTAACACTCCGGCGAGGCCTTCAATCGCGAGCGTATCCTTCGGCACATCCAATGTTTTTGTCTCGGGCTTTGCACCGGCTGTGGTCCGCTCCAGACGGACCGTCCCTTTGACATGATCAAAGTGCTTCCGCTCGAGGAGAAGGACCTTGCCGTCGGGCGAGGTGATTGTCTTCTCTGTATCCAGAGGACGAAAACTGTTCTCGGCCAGCCAGACCGACTCCACGGACCAGCGCACTTCGTTAGGATAAGTACTGAGTCGCCCGGCCCCTTTTTCCGTAAAACGCACAGCTTTCTTCCCCTGGACTCGGAGCTCCTCCATGCCCCACATCGCTTCCCAGCCGCTTCGTTTGTCTTTTGAGGTGGTGCTGCTTGAACCCTTCTGGGGAGTCAGATTCACGGGGACCTGAATGACATTCGCAATGATGAAGAGCAGGTAGATTGCTGGCTTCAAAAAGGACTCCGAAGTGCTTCAATTCTAACCGCAACCAAACAGGTGCGTCTAAAACTGAAAGGTGCACGATGAGAGAATGGGGTCACTTTCGTCCTACTCGATTGTCACGAAAATGCCTCAGGATTTTCTTTACAAAAAGATATCCCCTTTCTTTAATCGGCTTACAGGAGGAAGCAAATGCCGTTTAGCGTCGGAGACGTAGTTAGAGTTAGACGGAACGATTTACTTCGCGGCGCAGGAGAGTCGGCCACGATTATGCGAGTCCTGCCGCTTCGCGCGGACCGCGTCCGCGAGTATGTCGTCGAGTTCCAAACGCCCCCGCAGAAGTTTCGCAGCTCCGACCGCTTTCTCTTCTGTATCTACCGTGAGGAAGAACTCATCGGCTAGGAGGACCTTATGACGAGGTTACATATCGGCGGGAAGGTTCAGGTTGTCAGTGCGATTCCCGGGTTCCATCTTCAAAAAGGAATCGTTGCGGCGATAACGGAGCCATTTGTTGCGGGCGATCGTGAAAAAGAAGAAGCTCTTCGGGAGCTTCGCCTGTATGTCGTTCGACTGGATGACGGACGGCATTTCCGCTTTCGGGGAAAAGAACTATCAGCTGACGAAGGTGATGCGGTCGCAAGCCCTGGCTTGAGCCGGCTCCATCTGCCGGCGTAGGCTACTCGCTCATCAGAAAGATCAGGGGACGGACATCATCTTCGGGTGTCCATTCCCAGTATTTGAGGAGAATCGTGTACACCATCAGGCCGGTTTCTCCCTCACCGAAGAATAGATAGCGGATAGCCTGAGTCATCAGATTCTGCCGAGTCAGCCCGAGGAAAATGCTGATCGGGTCGATGAGTTCACTGATGTAAGCGATTGTGTTTGCGATGGCTGGCGCGCCGAACACATTCACCACGAAGTTTTCTTCTTCGTTCTTTACACTCACGCGCAGTTCCGAAAGGAATTCGCTTCGGTTGTCCATCAGCTGAACATAGACAAACGCGACCGGTCCCTTAATAGCGTAATACTTCCGCACATCCGCCAGTTTCTTCCTGCGTGCGGCTGCACTATCCGTACGGAGGGGCACCAGGTGCACCTTTTTGCCGACAATTTCCGGCCAGTTTCGCGCGGAATGGTCATCCCGGAACGTGAACTTCGCAACACGAAGCTCGGTAGAGCGGCTGAAGCGGCTGATTGACCCAATCGCGAGTACAACAAATATGAACACTGTCGCGATAATCACCCCGTCGGGCCGCTCAATGACGTTGTCAATCAGGGTGAAGGCGAACACTGCCGTGATTGCCCAGAAGTATGCGGACTGTACCCGTCCGCGCTCCCGCCACAGCGCCAGGGCGACAGCAAGCGCCCCGGAAAACATCAGCACGAGGACCCCTGTGGCATAGGCTGCGCCCTGGGCCTCGACGCTCGCGCGGAAGATAAGTGTAACGATTGCTGCCGTCATGAAGAGGATCAACACCATCGGACGTCGGTACGAAACCCACCGCGGCGCCATTCCAAAGCGGGGCAGATAGCGGGGGATCAAATGCAGCAGGCCGGCCATCGCCGACGCACCCGCAAACCAAAGGATTACGATTGTGGAGACGTCATAAACCGTGCCGAAGACGCTCCCAAGAAGCTCATGCGCGAGATATGCGATGGCACGGCCGCTTGCCGGACCACCCGTTTGATAAGCGCTTTCAGGAATAAGGAGAGTCGTGACAAAGCTCGAGAGAAGCAGAAGCACGCTCATGATTGCCGCCGCTGCGGCGAGAAGTCGACGTGTGTTGCCTATGCGTCCAGAAGGAATGCCGCCAGGCCTGTGAGTTGCGTCTTTCGGATTGCCGGAGACCAGGGGCATAACTGCGACACCTGTCTCAAATCCGCTCATCCCGAGCGCCAGTCTTGGGAAAATGATTGCCGACGCAAGCAGCAGTGCTGTCCAGTCTCCATGGATGGTCAGAGCCCGAGTCCAATTCGCCAGGAGTTCGGGCTGCCGCGCGATTTCCAGGAGCGAGCGCACAATCACAATAATGTTTAGCAGGATGTAGGGAACTCCAACCGCTGCAGCCAGGCTGATCGCTTCCTGAAAGCCTCGGAAGAAGACAAGAGTAAGAATCAATAGCAATCCCAGCGTCAAGGTGACGCGTGCGTCCCCCACATACGGATGGAGATACGGATTTTCGATCGCGTGCTGCGCAGCGTCTGCAGCGGAGAGCGTCATGGTAATAACGAAGTCTGTTGTTGCGAATCCGAGGAGGACGAGAACAAACAGTTTGCTTTTCCAGCCCTCCAACAGGTTTTCCAGCATCGCAATCGAGCCCTGACCCGCGTAGGAGCGCCGCGCAACCTGAGCGTAGACGGGGAGAGCGCCGAGCAGCGTGACGCCAACCAGCAGCAGCGTCGCAATCGGGGACAGAGCTCCCGCGGCCAGCAGGGCTATTCCAGGCTGGTAGCCCAATGTGGAGAAATAATCAACGCCGGTAAGCCACAGGACCTTGTACCAGGGGTGTGTTTCGTGGTGTTCCTCCTCCTCGAGATTCCCACCCCGGAAAAGCCAGCGTGCAATGCCTGATCGCGGGGGTGCAGTGCTGGGTACCGGGAGTGGCTCCGGAGCGCCGGAAGCGGAACGCGATTTCGCCATGCCGTCCAGAATTCTACAGCAGTCGCGCGTTCGGGCTTGCAGACGCGACCGCTGATCGGTGCTTTTCCGCAGGCAGTATCATGCGCTCTGGAGTTGTCGTTCCATAAACTACGTCAGATCGGATGTGCAATGCCCGCACTTGGTTGCTTTGAGAGGGATGCTCATGCCACAGCGTGGGCAGTCTTTTGTTGTGGCGGCGGGCGGTGGCCCCGACAGTTTGTTTACCTGCCGGACCAGAAGGAAAATCGCGAACGCAATAATCAGAAAGTTGATAACGGTGTTGAGAAAGTTTCCGTACGCAATAACCGGCGCGCCGGCCATCTTTGCCACTGCCAGACTTTCGTAAGTCTTGCCATCCAGCGGGACGAAGAGATCTTTGAAGTCCATTCCTCCCATAAGTTTTCCAATGGGGGGCATGATGATGTCGTTGACAAGCGAGTTAACAATAGCGCCAAACGCTGCACCGAGAATGACGCCGACGGCGAGGTCCAGAACGTTGCCCCGCATCGCGAATGCTTTGAACTCTTTGAACATGGGAACCTCCGGAATGAGTTGCAAGATAACAGCGCGATCATTTCACTGTCAGCACAAATTGCGATCCTATTGCGATCCGAACTTCAGCAGAAACGTCGTCAGAAAGGCTGTGTCGTTTTTCTTAATCGTCGGGCTCGGGGGTTTCGTCTTATAGCTGTCGAGAAATTCGACCTTGAGTTCGAGGTTCTTGTACAGCGTGCTTGCCACGCCAACACGGAAGTTCGTCAGTGAGTCCCCGAAATCGTTCATCTTCCAGAGAGTCGAGACGGCCTCTGTCAGAGTCGCCGTCGATGAGAGTTTATGTGAAAAGTCCTGCCCTGCATTGACACTGCCGGACTTTTTCACCGGAACGTAGGAGTTCTTTTCGAAATAACCCCCGGCGCCGCCGCTCACAGTCAGAGCTGTCCGATCGTTTGTTATCAACCTGTAGCCAATTCCGCCAATGGGCGACAACAACCACTGGATATCCTTGAATTCGTCTCGCAGATAACCGATTTCGCCAAACAGAAAAACTCGTTTTGACAGATTGTACTCATCGCGGAGCCTGAGCGATGAGCGGTGCAGAGTCAGCACATCGTTTTGCGAACTCCTCAGATAAAGCGCGTCTGCCTTGAAGACGTTTTTCGTTTTGGGATCTCGAACGAGATTGAATGTGAAGTTGAAGCTCTTGGTATCCGTATTACCGCCGGTCAAAGCGAACCCGCCTCCAAAACTTCCGGCGTAGATAGACATTGCTGCCGGTGGTTGCTGCGCCTGCGCCGCAATCGGGCTCGCAGAAAGGGCAAGAGCGAGGCAAAGCAGAATGAGAGAACTGCGCATTGTGTTGCTCCTTTCGACGAATGCAAATTGTCGGATTAGATATTGAGATCTGGATTATCTCCGGCCGCCCAGGATCGAGCCAAGCACCCCGCGGATCAGCGATCGTCCCATCTGACTGCCCGCAGCGCGAGCCACGCTCTTCATCATGGCTTCGGCCATTGTGTCTGTTTGACGCGCCCGAGGCGCCGCGGGAGTTGGGCGGATCTTCGGACCGGTCGCTTGTCCAACGGGCGACGATTCTGCGGCTTTTGCCTTGAGGCGCTCATATGCGGACTCTCGATCAACGGACTTCTGGTAGTGGCTGTAGGCGAGCGAACCACGGACGATTCGATCGCGCTCGGGAGAAGAAATGGGGCCTATAAAACTCATCGGGGGACAAATCAGCCCTTGCTGCACCATTGCCGGCACGCCCTTTTCGTCGAGGAAGGAAACAAGAGCTTCGCCGACGCCGAGTTCCGTGATCGCCCTTTCAACGTCCAGTTTCGGATTGGCGCGAAAAGTTTGAGCTGCGGCCTTCACCGCCTTCTGGTCCTTGGGTGTAAAGGCGCGTAGAGCATGCTGAACTCTGTTTCCGAGCTGTCCAAGCACGACGTCCGGTACATCGAGAGGATTCTGCGTGACGAAATAAACCCCGACCCCCTTAGATCGAATGAGTCGCACAACCTGTTCGATCTTTTCTAGAAGGGGCTTCGGCGCTTCATTGAACAGAAGGTGCGCTTCATCGAAAAAGAAGACGAGTTTCGGCTTGTCGAGATCTCCGGCCTCGGGCAGTTGTTCGAACAGTTCTGAAAGCAACCACAACAGAAAGGTCGTGTAGAGTTTTGGAGATTGAAGCAATTTGTCGGCAGCAAGGATATTAACGACGCCTTGCCCCTTGTCATTGGTCTGCATCAGGTCGTCAAGGTTCAGTGCGGGCTCACCAAAAAATTTCTCTGCTCCCTGCTGTTCAAGCGTAAGCAGGCCCCGCTGGATCGCGCCGATGCTCGCGGCGGAAACATTTCCGTATTTCGTCTTCAACTGGCTTGCGTTTTCCGCAACAAACTCGAGCATCGCGCGAAAGTCCTTCATATCCAGTAGAAGCAATCCTTGATCGTCCGCGACCTTGAAGACGATGGATAGCACGCCCGCTTGCGTTTCATTGAGATTCAGAAGACGCGAGAGCAAGAGCGGTCCCATTTCTGAAATGGTGGAACGCACAGGAAGGCCCTGTTCGCCGAAGACATCCCAGAACTCCGTCGGACTGGACGCAAAGGCCTTGTCATTCAATCCAAGCTGCTTCACTCGCTCGAGTATTTTGGGATTCTGGCCACCAGGTTGGCTCAATCCCGAAAGATCGCCTTTCACATCGGCGAGAAAGACAGGAGTTCCGACGAGGCTGAAACTCTCCGCGAGCTTCTGCAACGTTACCGTTTTGCCCGTTCCTGTCGCCCCGGCGATAAGACCGTGACGATTTGCCATTCGGGGAAGCAGGTACGATTCTTCAGTACCTTTTGCCACAAGAATTGGATCTGGCATAAGCCTCCGTGGGAAGCGATGTTGGCTTGGTTAGGCGGAACTTGTCAACGGGCCGTCAGCGGCGTCAGCCGTGGACCTCAGGCGACTAGCGTACGAAAAATTGACACTCCCCTACGACCAGCCCCATCAACGGCTCCGCCATAAACGGGTTGACACCCCTATGCCCCCATCTGACAATTCGCCGCAAATGGCTTCTGTGCATCTGCAGCGACCCATTTAAAGAGAACGGAGACAACCGAGTGTTTAGTAGAAAGTCTGTTAATGAAGAGTTCAATGGTTTCCTCGCGGAAGGAACGTCTTTGATCGGCGACCTGCATTTTTCCGGCACGTTGCACCTCAACGGGAATGTTCGGGGCTCTATCTCAACAGCCGACGTACTGATAATCGGGGAACACGCGACGGTTGACGCCGAGATCAAGGCGGGCGAGATTCAGATTTACGGGAAGATATCGGGCAACATCGATTGCGCGGGCCGTGTCGAAATTTGCGAGACCGGGCATGTACGTGGAGACGTCCGGACCCCGAAGCTCATCATCAAGGAAGGCGGCATTTTCGAGGGCAAGAGTCTTGCCGCGACTCAGGAATCCGGAGAAAGTCTCTGGGCTTCCGGAAGTACTGAGGCCAACGTCGCTCCTCTAGGAATCCCCAGCTAGCCGCCATTTTCCACTTCTTGTGCGAGCGAGGGCTACGCGAAGATGCGGCGCCCTCGTTCCCACTTCGACACGTTTTGCATCTCCCGCTGTCACACCTTGTCGCGACATTTCCCGACGGCAAGCGCGGTCATCCCTAAGTCAAGCGGTATCAAGCAACTGGCGACCGAGACTCCTTATGCCTGCCTGATGCCGTGAACCGTCATTTACGCCTCTCTTTTTTGTCAGTTTACCTGGAATCGTCCTTATTTTTCATAAGTTTATGCTTGGATTCCGACTTGCAGAACTAGAGTTCGCAAGGAGGCAATATGAACCGAGCAGTGAAGCTCACGATCCTACTTGTATTGGTCTTTATATTGAGCCGATACGTCCCCGTGTATTACCACACGATGGAATTCAATCGTTACGTGCAGGAGCAGACTCCGCGGATAAGGATGCAGGCACCTTTGAAGCAGGCGATTCTCAGCAAAGCTGAAGAGCATAACCTTCCTGTAACGGCCCAGGACATCAATATGACGACCAATGACTCGGTCCTCCGGGTGAACGTCGAGTATCAAGTGCCCGTCAATTTTTACATCTTTCATCGAGCTTTCAAATTTTCCGCGGTCGGCTCGGGACTCCTCATGCGAACTACCAGCAATTAGGCACTTCCCGCTGTTTGCTCGCTAACGCCAAATAAGTTGTTTTATCGCACGATGGATTCGTCTGCGCGTTGCGCCAGTTCTTCCAGTGCCGGCGCAATGCGGATCGGGTAAGGGGGGTAAGTTTCGAGCGCGCGAAGGTGGCTGGGTAAGCGCCCTCGCTGGGCTGCCCAACGCTCTCTGATCGTGGAAAGCGGTTCGGCGGCTCGCACGCGTCTCCCTTGCCGCACTACAGGTTCGAGGAGTGGCTCCCCAGGCTGGAGGTCTCCCCAGACGGTGACCACATCCGTTTCCATTTCGCCATCATCGCGATACTGACGGAACACCTGCTTCCGCCCGGGCAATGTTGCTTTTCCTTCGGAGCGTTTACGCCGTGGCTGGCCGTCGTACTCCACAAGCTTGTAGATGCATTCGAGACTGGGCGCATCTTCAGACGTGTCGAGCCGTGTCCCCACGCCAAAGCCATTGATGGGTGCGCCACCTTGAACGAGGTCGCGCAGGCGGTATTCGTCGAGATTCCCACTGCAAAAGATTCCGATCTGCTTCAGGCCCGCGTCGTCCAGAATCTTGCGAACGTTCCTTGAATGCACGGCGAGATCTCCGCTATCCAGTCGGACCGCTTTGATTGTGATGCCGCTGTCACGCAGGCGCGGCGCAAGATCCGCAACGACGCGCGCTCCCTGTTCGGTGTCATAGGTATCAATCAACAGGACGACGTTGCCGGGTTGTGCGCGCGCGAAGGTTTCAAAGGCCGCCCGCTCACTGTCGTGCGCCTGGATGTAGGCATGCGCCATCGTGCCGTATATCGGAATCGCAAACATCATTCCTGCAAGGACGGTTGCAGTCCCATCAAATCCGGCAAGATAACTGGCTCGCGACGCCAACAGTCCGGCCTCCGCGCCGTGAGCTCGCCTCAACCCGAAGTCGACAAGGGTTCTTCGATCTGCGACGAGCACGCAGCGTGCCGCTTTCGATGCGATCATGGTCTGAAGGTTCAAAAGGTTGATCAGGCGGCTTTCAACGAATTGAGCCTGAGAAATCGGAGCCGTGACTCGAAGGATGGGTTCGTTTTCAAAGAATACTGTTCCTTCCGGCATTGCGTCGACGTCCCCCGTAAACCGCCATTCGGCCAGATGATCGACGAATTCGCGAGAAAACGTTCCGCAATGCCGCAACCATTCCAGCTCTTGTGGGGTGAAACGGGATTCCTCAAGGTACTCCAGTGCTTGCTCCAGACCTGCAGCCACAAGAAAACCGCGGCTCTCCGGGAGCTTTCTCACGAAGAACTCGTACGATGCAATACCATTCAAGGATTGTTTGTAGAAGCCTTCCAGCATCGTCAGCATGTACAGATCGGTGAGAAGAAGACTGTTCGTATTGATCACTGAAAGTTCCGAATCGACTTGGTGCTGAGGACAATATACCTTTGGAAAATGGCCGGCGCTAACCTTCCAATCCCTGCGCATTTTTCACCAGAATCCGCGGGCCGAATCTATCGCGTGCCATACGACCGACGAGCCGTGGAGGCGCGGGAGTGGGCGCGGCGTCATCAATTGAAACCGGCATCAGGGGACGCCTTCAGGATCGCACTGGTGGCGACCGATGTGCAAAACACGTTTTGCATGCCTGAATTCGAGCTCTTCGTCGCGGGCCGTTCAGGTCATGCCGCAGTGGATGACAGCAAGAGGCTTTGCGAATTTCTGTATCGCAATCTCGGCAGAATCAGTCAGGTGATTGCGACGATGGATACCCATCAGGCGATGCAAATCTTCCACGCCATCTACCTGGTGAACGATCGTGGAGAGCATCCTCCTCCATTTTCCCGGGTGTCTGCGGACGATATTTCAGCCGGCCGATGGATGTTTAACCCGGAATTGGCTGCGGTTCTCAACCTGGATTTAGAGAATGCAAGCAAAGACCTGTTGCACTACGCGAGGGTCTTGCAGGAAACCGGGAAGTACGATCTTACGGTGTGGCCTTACCACTCGATGCTGGGAGGAATTGGTCACGCTCTGGTTCCCGCTGTTGAAGAGGCGATGTTCTTTCACACGATCGCCCGTTACAGTCAGTCGGACTTCCGTATAAAGGGCCGCAATCCTGCCACGGAGCATTACTCGGTGCTCGGCCCAGAAGTAACAACAAATGCTGAAGGGCGTGAGATCTCCCGTAAGGACACAGACCTTATCAGCAAACTCTGGTCATTCGATGCCGTCATCATCGCTGGCCAGGCCAAAAGCCACTGTGTCGCGTGGACCATTGAAGATTTAATGCGCGCTGCTCACGATGACGAACGGCTGTTGCGAAAGATCTACCTGCTTGAGGATTGCACCTCACCGGTTGTTGTCCCCGGCGTCGTCGACTACACCGAACAGGCTGATGCGGCCTATCGTCGGTTCGCCGACGCCGGAATGTACGTGGTTCGTTCAACGGATCCGATCGACACGTGGCCGGGACCGGTCGGGATTGCATAACGGTTTGCCTCGGGTCCGGGTTGTGTTAAAAGATCGCGTATCGCTAATGCGTCAGGACCAACTTTAGCTGCTGTAGCAGTTGCTCAGCGTGATGCGCTGCGCAAAGAGGAGAACAGAGGTCATGAAGCTTGCTTTTCTCGGTGTTGGAATTGTCGGTGCAACGGCACTGGCGGTCTCAATGGGATTCGCTCAGACTCCTTCCACAACGCCAATCAAAGTCCTTGGATGCCTTCAGGGTGACGGTTCCGAACAAAAGCCCTGGTTTATTTCCGGCGTTGCGCTGCCGACAGCGGCCCCTGCACCCGCGCCTGGCGGTGGCGGCCGCGGCGGAGGCGGCCGCGGAGGTGGGGGAGCCGGAGCAGGTGCTCCAGCCGGGGCTCCTGGAGGCGCGGCGCCAGCTGCTGGAGCCGCGGGCGGAGCGCCAGCCGGAGCTGCAAGGGGAGGTCAAGGAGGCCGCGGCGCCGATGGTGCTGGGGGCCGAGGCGGCGGTGGCCGCGGAGGTGGCGGCGCCGCAGCGCCCGCCGTTCCCGCAGCGCCCGTGTCGCTTGTGGACCTGCTCTTAACCGGCGGGATGAACATGTCCGCATGGCGCGGCATGAGGATCGAAGTGGAAGGGACGCTGGCGCCAAAGTCCGCAACTGGCCTGCAGGAGATTCGCATAACGTCAGCGCGTTCTGTTCAGGGTGTTTGCGCTCCAAAGTAAAAGAGCCAGTGGCGTGAGGTCCTCTTGCGGCGGCAACCCTGGACTTGCCGCGCAACTTCGAATAGATCCGTAGGGGCTTCAAGCCAAAAAGTAACGGACCGATTTCATAGGAGATCCGACCCGATGCGCGACCGGTATAGGTGGTTTGCGGCTGCCGTAATAGCGGTGGCCATCACATTTTCCGCTTCGATAATTTTCGTTTCGGCGCAGGGGGCTCAGTCGAAAGCGCCTGCTCCAACCGCCGCGCCTGCAACTCGCGGTCAGGCTACTACACCCGCGGCGCCTGCCCGCGGCCAGACCGCAGCACCGGCACGAGGCCAGACCGGAACAACACCCGCTCGAGTCGCCCGCATCGGTGGAAAGCCGAATTTCACGGGGCTATGGCAGGCGCTGACGGGCGCGAACTGGGATATTCAGGATCACTCCTCAGAGCCGGGTCCCTTCTACCAGCTCGGAGCGGCCTTTGCTGTCCCAGCCGGGCAGGGCATCGTGGATGGCAATGAGATTCCGTACAAACCGGAAGCTCTCGAACAACGACGGCTTAATCGCCTCAATCGCTGGACGGCGGATCCCGAGATCAAGTGCTACATGCCGGGGATACCCCGCGCGAACTACATGCCTTTTCCATTTCAGATCGTACAAGGAGACTCGACCATCGCCATCGCTTATGAGTTCGCCACATCAAATCGCGTCGTCTATCTGACTAATCCGAGAAAAGCGCAGGTTCCCGCGTGGATGGGCACGTCCAATGGCCACTGGGAAGGAGACACGCTGGTCGTTGAAGTTACTGGAAATTGGCCTGAAAGCTGGTTCGATCGCTCGGGGAATTTTCATAGTGACGCGCTGAAGGTGACGGAGCGATATACTCTCCGGAACCCTGATGTTATCGATTATGAGGCGACGATCGATGATCCAAAGACATTTACCCGGCCATGGAAAATGAGCTTTCCGATTTACCGGCGTCTGGAGAAGAATGCAAAGCTTTTGGAGTTCAAGTGCGTGGAATACACTGAGGAGTTGATCTACGGACATCTCAGGAAGCCTGTGAACTAGAAGGAGATTTCAGATGAAACCTCGATTTCTCATGACGGCCCTGACTACGGTGGGCGCGATTGTTCTGCTTTCGGTGATGGCGCTCCCTGTCGCGGCCCAGGCTCCAAAGCCGACGACGGCGGCCACAAAAGCCTGGACGGCGCCAAAAACATCCTGGGGTGATCCGGATTTGCAGGGGATCTACACCAGCGACGATTACATTGGCCTGGGACTAAACAGAGCGGCGCAGTACGGTAACCGGCTTTACTTTACCGACGACGAGGTCGCCGCGAGGGAAAAGAACATCGACGCAACCGCGCAGAGAGACGCTGAGGAGTTCGCCGCTCCCGGCGGTAATGTGGGCACCGGACCGCCGAACCACTGGGGCGAACGTGCCCGACGCTCTCCGCGGCAGACTTCACTCCTCACCGAACCCGAGAATGGTCAGACCCCGGCGCTTACGGAGGAAGGCCGCCGCAGGCAAGCCTTGTACACGCGCCAGGGGGCGGGCACGGCGAATCCCGAAGATTCCTGGGAAGGCTATACGTATTACATTCGCTGTATTACTCGCGGAATTGCCGGATCCGTTCTTCCGGTGATCTACGGCAACGGCACCGAGATTGTTCAAAGTCCCGGCTATGTGGTTCTGCTTCAGGAAATGGTGCACGAAGCTCGTGTCATTCCCCTTGATGGAAGTCCTCATGTGGGATCCAACATCAAGACCTACATGGGAGACTCGCGCGGGCATTGGGAAGGCAACACGCTCGTCATCGAAACAAAGAACATCCTTGGAAACAAAACCGGCATCGGTGGCAATGGCGGAGGAACTCCGTTTAGTGAAAACGCCAGGTTCACCGAGCGTCTGACACGGATCGACAAGGAAACCATCCAGTACACCATGCGCGTCGAAGATCCCACAATTTACACGGCGCCTTTCACCTTCACGTTTCCGATCCGTCAGGAGCCGGGTTACCAGAACTTTGAATATGCTTGCCATGAAGGAAACAATGGCATGATGAATCAACTAAGCGGGGCTCGCGCTGCAGAAAAAGCCGCAGCCGAAGCCGCGAAGCAAAAATAATGAGGTCAAACCCATGCGAACAAGAAAACTTCTTGTAACCGTAGCTGCCATGCTGCTGCTGCCTGTATCTGTATGGGCGCACCACGCATTCGCCGCCGAATTCGATTCGACGAAGCCGGTTAAACTCAGAGGCACCGTCGCAAAGATGGATTGGATCAATCCACATGCCTGGATACACATCGACGTGAAAGGTGCTGACGGGAAGGTGACGCGCTGGATGATCGAAGCGGCAGCCCCGAACGCCATGCTGCGCCGCGGGTTCGATCAGAACTCCTTGCCGATAGGGACCGAAATTCTCATCGAGGGATATCAGGCTAAGGATGGAGCGAATCGGGCCAACGGAAGCAGTATTACCTATCCCGACGGGAAGAAGCTGTTCATCGGATCTCAGGGAACAGGCGCTCCCGTCGAGCAATAGGACCGAAATAAAAAATACAATTCGTCATTTACCAATCGTAAAGCTCGCCAACAAGTAATGGGACCGGGAGCTTTATGCGGGAGCTTTACGATTAGATGAATGGTGAATTGTGACTCTTATTTCGGATTCCCCATTCACTTCGCTTCAGAGCTACATGCACCGATCCTTGTCACCGCCGGGTTTTTCCCGGTACTTCTCGTGACAGTTCATGCAAGCCGTCGTCATCGTATTCGCCGCATCCAGAATCTTGTCCTGATTCTTTGATTGGCCTGCTTTGTATGCCTCCATCCCTGCGTCTCGAAGGCCCTGCACGAATCCAGGCCAATCAGAATTCTGAATAGGAACGGGTTTGCCGTTCTGGCACATCCGTCCCGGGACCATCAGAAGATTCGCGGATTCTGCGATGGCTATCCCAGCATTTTCAACGGCTGTCCATCCACCATAGGAACTGGCAAGGGGATCAGTAGCGGTCGAAGGGTCGCCGGCAGGCTTCACCTTAGCGGGATCGTTGCTCTGAGCGGCAAAAATTATGTTCGAATTCGGGAAGAGAATTCCTCGCATCACTTGAGCAAGATTTCCATGAACTTGAGCGGATGCGGCCGGAGCTGCACCCGGCGGAGGAGCTTGAGGCTTGTCCGAGTTCACGTCTTTGTCTGATGGCGCGCACGCGGCGAGCAGCATAAGCAGTGTGCCGATTGAAATCCGAATGACGCTATTTCGCATGTCTGCATCTCCAATTTAAGGATGAGCTTGTTAATAGGAACCAACGTGTTGCCGCGTAAGTAAATACTCGCAGCGATGCCGGTGTAGCAAGGATTTCCTCGGTCCTATGCCGTCTACCGGACTGAATACCGAAATTTCCGCATGATAGAATGAAGCCTCCTTTGCTCCTGACGAAAAGGAGTCTTTCATGCAACTGATGACGCGGGTGACCCTTGTTGCATTGCTGGCTTTTGCGGGAGTTTCGTATTCGCAAACAGATACCCCGCCGCTTAATGACTTGCCCAATCCCTATCGGACCGTGCGGGATTGGGCACAACCTCCCGGCGGCGCTCCCTGGGCGGCGGTGACAGCGATCGAGATGGCTCGCGACGGAGGTGTTTACGTCATTCACCGATGTTCCGGCAACTCGTGTGCGGGAAGGACCGAGCCGCCAATACTCAAATTCGACAAGTCGGGCAAGCTTCTGAAGAGTTGGGGCTCTGGTTTGTTTGTGTTTCCGCACGGTGCTACCGTCGATGCACAGGGGAATCTTTGGGTTACGGATGCGCAGATACAAAACGGAAAGGGTTACCAGGTATTCAAATTTGATCCTGATGGAAAAATCCTGATGACCCTCGGCAAGCCCGGTGTTGCCAGCGCAGAGCCCGGTCTTTTCGATGAGCCTACCGATGTTGCGGTTGCAGCGAATGGCGATATCTTCGTCACTGAAGGCCATTCCGGCGGAACGGCAGGAAACGATCGAATTTCTAAGTTTTCGAAAGATGGAAAGTTCATCAAGTCGTGGGGCAGGAAGGGAACCGGCCCCAACGAATTGGACTCACCGCATACGATTGCCATCGATTCGCAGGGTCGTCTTTTTGTAGGCGACCGAAACAACAATCGTATTCAAATCTTCGATCAGGACGGACGTCTGCTTGGCACATGGCGCCAATTTGGACGGCCGAGCGGTATCGCGATTACTCGTGACGACACGATCTACGTTGCAGATTCGGAGTCGTGGGGGCCGGATCAACCCGGCTGGAAAAAGGGGATTCGCATTGGGAGCGCCAAGGACGGATCCGTGAAGTACTTTATCGAAGATATGGAATCCACGACAACGGAGCACAGCGGCGCCGAGGGTGTGGGTGTCGACATAGAGGGCAACGTTTACGGCGGTGTAGTCCGGCGGCAGATGCTCGAGAAGCATATTCCGCAGACTTCGCCGAGTTCGGCACGAAGGCCCTGATCGATTTCACGATGGAACGTTTCGCATCTTAATGAATTCCTCAGCCACCGGGCTCAAGACGATTGCAATTATAGAAGCTTTGAAGGGTGCCGTCGTCGTACTTGCCGCGGCTGGCGCCATCTCGCTCGTCCACAAGAATGCGCAGGACATCGCGGACGAAATCGTCCGACACGTTCATCTCAATCCTGCGAGTCATTACCCCCGAATTTTCCTGGAAGCCGTGATGTCGCTGAACAGCACGAAGCTCTGGATACTTGCCGCAGGCGCCCTTGTGTACTCTACCGTTCGATTCATTGAGGCCTACGGGCTGTGGCACGAACGTGGTTGGGCGGAATGGTTCGGTGTCCTTTCCGGCGCCATCTATCTTCCCGTGGAAGTTTACGAGCTGGTTCTGGGCTTTTCCGTCATCAAACTCGCGCTTCTCGCCATAAACCTGCTCGTTGTAGGAATTCTTGCGCGGGCGATCCAACGTAATCGGCAACGGCAGGACGCTTTCGGACAGGTCTAGTGGCCCTATTTAGCAAACACGACGAAGTCGATCGGTTCGACGACTGGACCGGGAGGCTTCTGAGCGCGAAGCATGGCCATTCCCGCATCGAACTCCTTATCCTCAAGCCTCACCAGGACCGAATCGGCCCTCAGGGCGACTTTGTCCGCATATGCCGTGAAATTAGCCGCGATCTGCTGCGTCACCTCTCCTGCGAACAGGACCTTGAAGGAGGCACCTTCGAAGACCTTGCATTGAAATCGGATCGAGGGGAGTTGCTGTTCAAGAATACGAACGCTGCCGGGAAAGTAGGGCACATAAGGGTAGGCGGGAATCTTTTCGCGGCTGCCTGTGCGCAAGCAAAGACGGCCTCCAGGTCGTAACACACGATTGCATTCCTGCGCCACTGCGGGCGCATCCGTGAAGTGATGAAATACCATCGACATGAACACGACGTCGACGGAGTTTGTCTTCAGAGGAAGAAATTCACCCGAACCGCGAGTATAGAAGACTCGCGGATGAGTCTGTTGACTGCGTGCTTCCGCCAACATTTTGTGCGACGGGTCTACTCCCACTACCGTGGCGTTAAAGCGGCCGGCCAGGCCTTCAGTGAACCGCCCCGTCCCGCAGCCGAGATCGAGTATGGTTCGAACGCTCTTGCTCTCGACATTCGCGTCTACAATGTCCATCCATTGCCGTAGAAACTCCGGGCCATGGTCGCGCGCCTGGTTGTATGTCGCCGCGATTTCCGTCTTGTCGTAGTCCATCGAGGTGTTAATCGTGACTCGGCAAAGCCAGTCCGTCAACGTCGTCCTGGGCTGTTGTGCTAAGCTTCGCGATAATTCCACCAGCGTTCGATTTCTGGAGGCGAGAATTCCATGTGGAAACGAGTCCTGTTCGTTTGCCTTGCCGTCGCGATCTCGTCGTTCGCGCAGGAAGGCCATCCCCTTTCCGGTACGTGGACCGGCGATTGGGGATCGGGCAATGGACCTCGAAATCACATCACGCTTGTCATGAACTGGGATGGCGATAAGGTTACGGGCGTCATGAATCCAGGTCCGGACTCCGTTCCTCTGAACGTTTTTGTCGATTACTCCACCTGGACGGTTCGTCTTGATGCGGAATCGAAGGATACAACCGGCAAGGCTGTCGGAATCGAAGCCGACGGCAAGCTTGAAAACTTGGGTTCGCCTCGCCGCAAGCTTGTCGGCTCCTGGCGTCAGGGCGGCGTGACAGGTGACTTCAAAGTGACGAGGGAGCAATGAAGCTGGCCCGCTTGCATTTCATGACGATTGCCGGGCTCGCGATCTTTTTCGTTTCCATGCAAACCCGGGCGCAGCGATCTTTCACTACAGCCTATGACTCCAGTCGTAAGGTAACTCTGGAAGGCATCGTAACTAAAGTCGACTGGGTAAATCCGCGCGCATTCCTCTTCATCAACGTCAAGGATTCCGGCGGAAGCATTTCCAATTGGGCGGTGGAGTTTGGAAATCCGCTAGAGCTCGAAAAGAACGGATGGAAATCCAACTCCCTCAAAATTGGCGACGTGGTCAGTGTTGAAGGAGTTCTTGCTCGCGGCGAAGCTCGACAGGCTTCGGCAACTTCGGTAGTTCTGAAGGCCAGCGGGCGCAAGATCTTTACGCCCGTAGTCGCGCGACGCCCGCCCGCCGCTGCTGCTCCAGCGCCGCGCTGGCCGAACGGCCATGTTCGGCTTGGACCTCCGCCCGGCGGCAAAGGATATTGGGGAACCCCCAGCGCTAAGGTGCTGGTGGAAAACATCCCGGCAAAGCCCGCCATGAATGACGATGGCTTGCTCGCGAACATTGCCGACATTGACAAAGTAGCTCCCTTCAAACCATGGGCACGAGCATTGTATGAGTTCCGCCAGCGTGCACTTCTGACGGACGATCCCATCGCACGATGTCTGCCTCCGGGTGGTCCACGTCAGTTTCAGATGCCTTACGGATTTCAATTCGTCGAACAACCGGAGCTGGGACGTATCCTGGTACTGCACGGTGGCGGGAACCGAAACTGGCGAATCATCAGTATCGATGGGCGTCCGGCCGTGGCGGCGTCGGAGGCTGTCGCCAGTTATTACGGTACGTCTGTCGGAAAGTGGGAAGGCGACACGCTAGTGGTCGATTCCGTTGGTTTCAATGAAAAATTCTGGATGACGGCGGGCGGGTTGCCCCACACGGAAGCCTTACACCTGACCGAGCGATTTTCGCGGCCCAATCTGAACACGTTGCGGTATGAAGTGACCGTTGACGATCCAAGAACATATACTCGACGGTGGACTGGCGGCTGGACAATCCAGTGGGTTCCCGACGAGGAACTTCAGGAATACTTCTGCGAGGAGAATGCGGATCCCGCATTCAACCGCTGATGGGAGGAATGATGAGAACACATCTCACTCTTATTCTCGGGCTTGTTTGCGTTAGTGTGGCGCCTTTGATGGCGCATCACTCGTTCGATGCGGAATATGACTCTGCGAAGACCCTGACAATTGTGGGTTACGTCACGAAAGTGGATTGGGTGAACCCGCATGCGTTCGTCTATCTGGACTCCAAAGACGACAAAGGCGCAGTCCGTAGCTTCCGAATCGAAATGGGACCGCCCTATGCGCTCCAGAGGGGCGGATGGAAGAAAGACACGCTGAAAGTTGGCGACAAGGTCACCGTGGAGAATGCCGCTCTCGCGAAAGACGGCAGCAACACGGCCGGATCTCTTCCCACAACCTCGATGACCCTGGCTTCGGGCCAGAAAATGGTCATGCGATGACCGTAAAGTCTCGACTGATTCTGACTGTTGTATTTGGTCTTCTGTTGTGCGCGGCTGCAGTCTCAATGATTGCGGGACAGGGAAGAGGTCAGGGAGCAGGCGCCGCTGCTGTGCAGCCTGCGGAACCGACGCCACGATGGCCGGATGGGCGCGTCAATCTCGGTTCGACTTCAGACATGAAAGGCTATTGGGAAGTCCGTCCAGGTCTCGGCGGAATGCCTCGCGCTGCAGACATTCCGATGCAGCCGTGGGCGCGTGCTCTTTCGGAGTACCGGTCATCGCACCCGGAGATCTATCCGCCGCTTGTGGGTTGCAAAGCTGCCGGCGGTCCCGGATTCTTCAACGCTCCAGGATTCGAGATCGTGGATGCGCCCGAACTCAAGAGCATCTTCATCCTCAATATCGCTGGGCCACACTCCTGGCGAGTGATCTATGTGGACGGGCGGCCGCATCCGACAGGCGATGCACTGCGTCCGACGTACCTGGGACACTCGGTGGGCAAATGGGAAGGCGATACGCTTGTCATCGACACGGTCGGTTTCAACGAAAAACAGTGGCTCGCTGGCAGTTACCCAACGACAGACAGGCTCCATCTTACCGAACGTATTTCCCGGCCAAATCTCAAAACGCTTTCCTATGAAGTCACGGTCGACGATCCAGGCGCCTACACCGCGTCATGGACCGGCCGGTGGACGATTTCGCCTGCCTCGGCTTCCACCTGGGTTGCGGGAGGTGAAATGTTTGAATACATCTGTCAGGACACACGTTGACGCAATTCGGGGTGCCTGATCCCGAATTCAGAAAGGATGACTTCATGACAGCCGGGATGACACGACGGACATTTTTCGCGGTGACTGGAGCAGCAACCGTCGCTGCTGGCTGGAGTCGCGCAATCCTGTCAGCCCAGAACTACGGCGGAAAGAAAGTGCCGATTGGGCTGCAACTCTACACCATCGGCGCAGATCTACGCCGCGATATGGCCGGTTCGCTCGCCGCTGTCGCCAAACTTGGGTACAAGGGTGTCGAGTTCGCAGGCTTCAACAACGTTGAGGCGAAGGACATTCGGAAGATGCTTGACGAGAATGGCCTGCAGGCGATCGGTTGCCACACTGCCTTGAATACGCTTCAGGGAGACGAATTCGATAAAACCGTTGAGTTCAACAAAACGATCGGCAATCCGCGTTTAATCGTTCCCAGTCTTGCTAACAACTACACCAACAGCCGGATGACTATCGAAGGTGCTGCCGATATCTTTAACACGATCGCGGCGAAGCTGAAGCCGTTGAACATGAGAACCGGATTCCACTGCCACCCCGGAGAGTTTCGTCAGGTGGAAGGCGCAACCGTTTGGGACACATTTTTCAGTCGAGCCGATAAGAGCGTCATCATGCAGTGCGATCTCGGTCACATGGGAACCGCTGATGCCGATCAGGTGGCTTACCTCAACAAATATCCGGGACGCGCAGTCACTGTCCACGTGAAGCCTGCCCATGCCGCACCCTTGCTGGGCGACACCGCCGACACAAACAAGTGGCCGGAAATCTTTAAGGCATGCGAAACAGCAGGCGGCACGGAGTGGTACATCGTCGAATACGATGGCGGATCCATGGACAAGGTGGTTCAAACGATGGACGTCCTGAAGCGCTGGGGGAAGGTCTAACCGCAGGGCGGCGCATCGGAATTCGCCGGGGCGTGTTAATTTCATGGAATGAGCGACAACGTACCCCCACTGCGCCGCGGTATCGACATCATGCCGTCGCCGCTCGCAGAATCACCAGGTTTGATTCTGCGTGATCCCTTTCGCTACACGCAGGCCGTTTTGCTGATTCCTTCGGGCTGGATTCCCGCGCTCGCACTCCTTAACGGAAGCAGCACGGAACTGGAGCTTCAGGAAACGCTCACTCGCGCGAGTGGAGGACAATTTGTTCGCCGCGAAGATGTCCAGCAGTTCGTGCAGATCCTTCGCAATCACGGCTTTTTGGAAAGCGAGGAGTTTCACAGGTTACGAGACGCACGGCAGGAGGAGTTTCGGCATGCGCCGGATCGTGAGCCGACGCATGCGGGATCCGCATACTCCGCTGACGCGGACGAACTGACGCGCCAGCTGCGGGAAGAGTTTCGCATTGTTCCGGCATCTCATGTTGTGCCACCTCGGCTTTTGGGTGTCGCCGCGCCCCACGTGAGTCCATCCGGTGGCGTGGAGAGTTACTCCGCAGCATATCGTCGCCTTGCGCCGGAACTTGGCAAACGAACATTTGTCATTCTCGGTACATCGCACTACGGGGCGCCCGAGAAGTTTGGCCTGACGCGGAAGGCATATCGTACGCCTCTGGGAAATGCCGAAGTGGATATCGAGCTCATGGAGCGGCTTGTCGCTAAAGCTCCTGAAGCGGTCATCCGTGAGGATTACTGCCATTCGGTTGAGCACTCTATCGAGTTTCAAGTTGTGTTCCTGCAGCAGGCCGTTCACCAGAGCATCAGGATTCTTCCCATTCTTTGCGGTCCGCTTTGGGAAAGCCTGCGCACCGGGCAGCCGCCAGATTCCAATCCTCAAGTCGCCCGATTCATTGACGCGCTTGCCGAGCTTGTTGTTGCCCAGGGTGAAAAACTGTTCTGGGTTCTTGGCGTCGATATGGCGCACATTGGCGCGCGTTACGGTGATGGCCTGGCGGTGCAGGCGCATGAAGGGAGGATGCGCGAAGTCGCCACGCTCGACAACGACCGGCTCCAGCGCGTTTGCGCGGGAGATACTTCGGGGTTTGTCGGGCTTGTGCAACCGAACCAGGATGAACTGAAGTGGTGTGGGTACTCGCCCTTCTACATTTTCCTCCGGACTATGGAATATGTTCGGCCGAAGCTCCAGGGCCGGGTGCTTCGTTACGATCAATGGAATATCGACGCGCAGTCCGTGGTCAGCTTCGGTGCTCTGGAGTTTTTCGACGGCGCTTTGCCGGCATAATTTCGATTCTTCGATGAACAGAGTCCTCATTCGATACGTCCTCCCGCTGTGTTCCTCCTTGCTCGTACTGCTGTGCTGCATGCAGGCCGGCTCCGTCGCTCGCCTTCAATCCAGCAGCACAATCGATCGAGACTTGACCGAAGTCAACATCACACAGCTGCAATCTTTGTATCGAGGTGGAAAGTACACAGTAGCCCAGGTCACGCAGTGGCATTTGAACCGTATTACGCGCTACGACAAGGTTTACAAAGCATTTCTGCATGTCGATTCTGCAGGAGCACTCGCTGCGGCAACTGCAGCGGACGCTGCGAAAAGGGCCGCGGGCTCACGGTTCAATCCCGGGCCGTTGTGGGGAGTTCCGATAGTGGTGAAGGGCAACACGAGTGTGAAGGGGTTCGTCACGAGCAGCGGTTGGGAAGGATACCTTTTGCCTGGTTTTGAGCTGCGGGCTCCCGCAGATGCCACGATTGTCGCGAAATTAAAAGCAGCTGGGGCTGTGATTCTCGGACACACCAACCTTCCTGACTTTGCCTCAGCGGACACGACGATCAGTTCCGCGGGAGGACGTACCGGCAATGCCTATAACTGGCGCTTTAGCCCGGGCGGTTCCTCGGGAGGAACCGCAACAGCCATCGCCGCAGACTTTGCGGTCTTTGGTACCGGCACAGACACCTCAAACTCGATTCGGCTTCCTTCCGGCGCAAGCGCTCTCGTTGGCGTGCTGCCAACGCGGGGACTTGTGAGCATCACAGGTATCCATCCGCTGGACTGGCTGCTCGATAACACGGGCCCTATGGCTCGAACCGTTACCGACGCCGCGATCGCTCTTTCCGTCATGGCGGGCGAAGATGCGAAGGATTTCCGCACGCGAGGATCTTCGACGAAAGCACAGCCGGGTCCTTACACACAGTACTTGAAGAAGGAAGCGCTTCGGGGAAAGCGATTTGGCATTCCTTCCTTCATCATGAATCATCCGTCGCTGAGGCCTGAGACTCGAGCGATGTTCCTGAAGTCTCTTGATGCGCTACGGTCAGCCGGCGCCACGGTTATGTCCGACGAAGCCATTCTGCCCGCCACCTTCGAAACCTTGACGGACGCGATAAACACGCGACCTTTTCTTCGAGAGGGGCTTGAACGCTTTCTCAAGGACTTTGGTCCGATGCAGTATCACTCGACCGCCGAGTTTGCGCGTGCGGTGGGAGCTCCGATTCCTTTGTTTTTTGTGGACGCTCCGTTGAGAAATCCGGAGACGGATGCAGGCGCAGAAGCGATTTTCTTTGGTCCTCAACGAATGGCGCTTGCTTCGTACCAGGACACGCTCGAACGCTATCGGCTGGACGGATACGTCTATCCGGCGCTGCAAATGCCGCCGAACGATGAAACAATTCCGCAGCCGGGTGGCCGCCAGAGTGAAGGGCCCCATTCTCAGACGGGATGGACGAACACGATCGGTGTGCCGGCTGTCACTGTTCCCGGCGGTTTTTATTCGGATGGATTACCATTCGGCCTCGAGTTTTCAGCACGCCCCTGGAAAGATGGCGACCTGCTCGGCTGGGCTTTTGCATTCGAACAAGCAACGCAATACCGAAAGCCACCCGTGTTGACTGACCGGAATTAGGGGACGGACTACTCAACCCCCAAACTGCTGACAAACATTGCCCCGAACATGGACAAATCGCACAGTAGTTTGGGGGTTCAGTAGTCCGTCCCCTAATTCTCTGTATGCTTGAGTTCTGAATGTTTTTTCCTGAAAGCACTACTCCTGACGCCAAACGATTGATCTTCACTCGCGCTCTGCGTGGCCTTGGCGACGGATTCGTCAGCGTTTACCTTGCCGCGTATCTTGCATTGCTTGGATTCTCCGAAGTCCAAATCGGGGCGATCGTCACCGCAATGCTTGTAGGGTCGGCCGTCTTCACGCTTCTTGCCGGCCTCGCGTCGCACAGGATCAGCACGCGTCGCGTACTGTTCGTCGCGGCGTTGTTGATGGGATTCACAGGAGCCGGCTTTGCTTCAATCACCGGCTTCTGGCTGCTGTTTTTCATAGCCTTTGTGGGGACGCTGAATCCGAGTGCGGGCGATGTGAGTATTTTTCTTCCCACGGAACAAGCAATTCTCGCTGGTGAAGCTTCAGCGAAGGACCGCACGGCTCTCTTTGCGAGGTACACGCTCGCGGGATCGCTCTTCGGAGCTTTTGGCGCATTGATGAGTGGCTTGCCGGAATCCGTTGCGCGTCGTTTGGATTGGAGCCTTGATGACGTGTTCCGGGCCGGCTTCGCTTTCTACGCGATACTGGCCCTTGTCATTGCCGGGATCTATGTTCGGTTGGAACACGGCAGTTCACCGACGGCGGCTAATGAGAATGCGCCGCTTCAGAAATCTCGCGCAGTGGTGGCGCGCCTGACGGCCTTGTTCGCCCTCGACGCGTTTGGCGGCGGCTTTGTAGTCGACTCCCTTCTGGTCTTATGGCTCTTTAAGCGTTTTGATCTGTCTCTCAAGGTCGTTGGCGCAGTGTTCTTCGGAACTCGCATGCTTGCCGCTCTATCCCAATTGATTTCGCCTCGCCTGGCAGAACGATTCGGGCCTGTCAGGACGATGGTCTTTACGCATATTCCGGCAAGCGCGTTTCTGGTCCTTGCGGCTCTGATGCCGACTGCACCGCTCGCCGTCGCGCTTCTGCTGCTGCGCATGGCGTTTGCATCAATGGATGTGCCCGTGCGGCAAGCCTACGTCATGTCCGTCGTTCCCGTTGAGGAGCGCGCCGCTGCAGCCAGCATGACAAGTGTTCCACGCAGCCTCGCCAGCGCCGTTTCGCCGTTGATTGCGGGATCTCTGTTGCAGGTGTCAACATTCGGCTGGCCTCTCTTGATTGGCGGAGCGCTTAAGATTACCTATGACATCCTGTTACTGGTGCAGTTCAGGCATGTGAGGCCCGGTGAGCTATCGTAGTTTCCAACAGAGGCCGTCATTCCGAAAACAACATGGGCGCAACATCATTCAAATTCCGCTGCCAAACGGGATACGTATGCGCGCCCCCGGTTACCCTCCAGATGTGCTCCACCTTGTGTTGCGAGAGCTGGTTTGAGAACTGGCGAACCGAGTCGAACAACGTGTCTTCCGTACCGCAACTGACCCATAGAAATTTGACCTGACTGTTGATTTTCGCCGCATCCGACAGCACCATCTCGAAATCCACACCACCGGTTGTCGGATTATTCGCCGCACCCATCGCAGGACTGAACGCTGCGACGCGGCTGAACAGCTCCGTATGGCTCAGCCCAAGCGCGAGTGCCTGTGCACCGCCCAGGCTTAATCCCGCAATCGCTCGATGATCTCGATCCGGATAAACGCGAAACGCAGATTCAATTGTCGGAATAACATCAGCCAGAAAGTCTTTCGTGAATCCCTCGCGCTGCATCTTGTTTTCTGCGGCATCTCCACGCGCGGCTCCGGGCGCGCGTGCAGCGGCAAACCCGAAGGGCATCACGACGACCATTGGCTTGAGCTTTCCATCAGCAATGAGGTTATCGAGAATCACATGGGCCTGGCCGCGCTGCGTCCACGATGTCTCGTCGCTTCCAGCGCCGTGGAGCAAGTAAAGAGTCGGATAGCGCGCCGTTGACTTCTCGTAGTCCGGCGGCGTGTAAACCATCACCTTGCGATCGGTACCGAGAGACTTCGACTTGTACGGCAGAGCCTTCACCGTGCCATGCGGCACATTTCGCACTTGCAAATAGGCTGGTGCGGTTGCGGGAGTCTGGGCTACCGCAACAGTCGAACTTGCCAGGAGCAGTGAAAGGATCTGCCTTCGCATGCGGGCTTTCATCGGGATTCTCCTGTCGTCAGGAATTTGCCGCGATTATACCCGCAAGACTACGTCGCGCGCGCACAAAGCTGAGGAAGGACTTCGCTGATCGGACCGTTGAGAACCGCGTCCGCAATAGCGTCGAACGGCGTCGGTTGCGCATTCATGATAACAACGCGTGCGCCTGCAGACTTCGCATAAGGAACTGCATGGGCCACGGGATAGACCTGCAGGCTCGTTCCGATCGATAAGAGAAAGTCCGTTTGTTGCGACGCTGTCAACGCGCGTTCAATCACTTCGGGCACGAGTTGCTGCCCGAATGAGATCGTGTTGCTCTTGAGCATACCGCCGCAATGACGGCATGGAGGATCGTCTTCGCCGGAACGCACGCGCTCGAGAGTTTCCAGCATGGGGCCCGTCCATCCGCAATCGAGGCAGATGACCGCATGCATCGTTCCATGAACTTCAATAATGCGATCCGCGGAATTGCCTGCGCGCTGATGTAGTCCATCGATGTTCTGCGTGATCAGCGCGTGAAGCTTGCCGCGTCGTTCGAGTTGAACAAGGGCTTGATGTCCCGCGTTTGGCTTCGCGGTCCATGCCGGAGAGTGGAGCCGGCTTTGCCACGCGGCTTTCCGCACCTCAGGATCGGCAACGTAATAGTTAATATTCGACATTTTTTCCGCACCAGGATTTCGCGTCCAAAGCCCCTGTGGCCCGCGAAAATCGGGTATCCCTGAGTCCGTTGAGATGCCCGCACCCGTTAGAACAACCACGCGCTGGGCCGTATCTATCCAGCGCTGAATCGTTTGGATGTCGCTTCCAGCCACGCGCAGATCTTACAGTACTTTCGCTTTAAGCATGCTGCCGTTGCCTTGTCCGGTTTCGATTGACTGCTGCCGGCGCGGGTCTATACTCGGAATCGTTGAGGGTTGCCAGGGCATGGTGCCGGGGCAATCAGCAACACAGGCAAGGCCTAGTTCCGATCTCGACCTGGGACGGAAACGGGGGACCCAAACAGCACGCGAGAGCGTGCTGCGGGGCGAATCCAGCGGATGGAAACATCCAGTGGTAGGGCAGCTTCCCAGCCCGAGCCCGTCAGCTAACCTCGTCGGCCAGAGCGGAAGCAACTATGAATCCTCACACTTTCGTTTTTTCAATTCAGAACTCCTGGACATTCGTTCACCTGTTTCCTGTGACCTGAAATCGGGATCTCCGTTGAGATCCCGTGCACGAAAGCAGCTGGAGGGCTGCATTTATGCCTATCACCCTGCTCCTTTGGACCGCCGGAATCGTAGTGGCGCTCTTTGTGATCCCGTGGCTGATTGGGATTCGCTACATTCCGCATAACAAGGTCGGTATCGTCGAGAAATTCTGGTCGCACAGAGGCTCGCTAACGGAAGGCCGCATCGTCGCTCTGAACGGAGAAGCCGGGTTTCAGGCCGAACTGCTTCGCGGTGGACTGCATGCGGGATTTTTCCCATGGCAATACCGCATTCACAAAGAGCCGCTGGTCATGATTGCCGAAAGCAAGATCGGCTACATCTATGCGCGTGACGGTAGTCCGCTGCCACCCACTCAGACGCTGGCGCGCATCGTGGACTGCAATTACTTTCAGGATGCGCAGGCCTTCCTCAACGGCGGCGGGCAACGCGGACGGCAGCGCGCGATCCTGCGCGAAGGCGTTTTTGCCATCAATTCGGCGCTGTTCGTCGTGATCACGGAGGACCGTGTGTTCGCGGGGCCGGTTCGAGAGAAAGAAGGCAGATACGGCGACTGGCAGGAGCAACTAAAGGAAATGCATGGATTCGCTCCGGTCGTTGTGGGTTACGGCGGAATGCCTGCCGAGAGCATCGAGGAACCGGTTGTCGGCGGCGCAGACGTCACGATCGCGCCGACAGACACTATCGGCATTGTCACGATTCATGACGGTGCGCCTCTGGAGTCCGGAGAGATCATTGCTCCCGAAGTACGCGCGAGCCAGCGGGATCACAACTACTTTCAGGATCCCGAGGCGTTTCTGGCCCTGGGGGGACGCCGTGGAAAGCAACTGCAGGTGTTGACGGACGGCACGTTTTTCATCAACCGTTGGTTCGCTACGGTTGAAGTGCGTCCCAAGACTCTCATCCCGATCGGCTACGTCGGTGTAGTCGTTTCGTATTACGGCAGCAAAGGCGAAGACGTGACGGGCGCAGGATTCCGCTACGGCGAACAGGTCGAGCCGGGGCAGCGCGGTGTATGGAAGCAGGCATTGCCACCGGGCAAGTATCCTGTGAACCCGTATGCCGTGAAGGTCGAACTCGTGCCGACGGTGAACTTTGTCCTGCGATGGATCACCGGGCAGGCGGAAGCTCATCAATATGACAAGGATCTTGTAAGCATCGCGCTGATTACGGCCGATGGTTACGAGCCCGTTCTTCCTCTATCGCTGGTCTTGCACATCGACTATGAGAAGGCGCCGAGCGTTGTGCAGCGATTCGGCGATGTGCGAAGGCTGATCACGCAAACGCTGGACCCGATTCTGACGTCGTATTTCCGCGACGTGGCGCAGTCGTCGAATATGCTCGATCTGCTTACGCATCGTGAAGACATCCAGCGTCGGGCTACCGAAGAACTCGGGAAGCGATTCAAGGAGTTCGACATCAATTGCATCGCGGTATTGATCGGACGTCCTGAGTCTCGGATGGACTCGGATAATGTCGATCCTATCGAGCGTCTCTTCGACCAGTTGCGCATGCGGCGACTGGCCGAAGAGCAGATCTCCACGTTCCGGAAACAGGAGGAAGCAGCACAACATCTGAAAAATTTGAACAATGCGAAGGCGGCCGCGGAGAAGCAGGCCGAACTGACACAGACCAAGATTGAAATCGAAGTTGCCGGGAACCGCGGCGAGGCCCAGCTTGCTGAGGCGCAGCGGCTCTCACGGCGCGACATCGCGCGAGCTGAAGGCGAATCGCGCTCCAGGGAATTGCTGGGTCGAGGTGAAGCTGCAAAGATCGCTCAGGTGGGTCTTGCTGAAGCAGCAGTTTCGTTGCAGAAGATTCGCGCCTATGGCGATTCGCGATTGTTTGCGTTGAACCTGGTGGCGGACCGCTTTGCAGGCAGCGCTCAGCCGATCGTGCCGGAGCGGTTGCTCGTCATGGGCGGCGCCGGAGGCGAAAAGCTGGACCTCGGCTCTTCAAATGTTTTTAGTCAATTTCTCACGCTTTTGTTAGCAGAGAAATCCGGCATCGGCGTGACCGAAGGAAGCACAGGTCTGGAGGATCTCGAGAAGCTGACTGCCAGCATGGCTAAGAAGTTCGAGCAGGCCGCCGTCGCCGAAGCGGCACCGGAAGGCGTCAGCGGCTCCGGATCGTAACCCGCCCGTCGGTAGCGGCTGAAACCACAGGGTGCTTCTTGAGATATGAGGCGATGGCATCGCGGAGCAGGATGCCGGTGTCTCGAGTGGAAGCACCCTGTGTGAGTTCCATCAGGCCATCGCCACCGGCAGCCATGAAATCGTTTACAGCGACGCTGTATTGTGCGGCGTCCTGGATGGGCTGGCCGTCGGTTAATGTGGCTGCGACCAGTTGACTGCCCCGCGCCCGCGTTGCGTCCCACGACACTCGAACTCCGCTGACTGCGAGCACACGTCGATTCAGCACTCGCTTTACCTGCACGCCCGTCAGGTTCATTGTCACAAGGGTGTTTTGAAAAGGGATGACATCGAAAATTGCGCCTCGCGTGATTGGACCCCGGTTAAGCGGCGCGCGAATGCCCCCGACATTCTGAAGCGCGATCTGGGTTCCGGTCGCTTCGCGCAATGCGTCCGCAACCATGTTGTTAAGCGAGGACTCTTCCGTGTCCGACTTTCTAAGGTCTGCTCGTGATTCGCCAACGCGCTCGGCAGACCGAGCGGCAATCGTCTTCTCATACGGGGCGATTACGGCCTGAATTTCCGGATCGGGAGAGAGATTTCTCAGCGGAATCAGTTCAGACATGATGGCTTCGGGAGTCTTTCCGGACAGTCGAATCGTAACTTTGCCCACATTCTGTACGCTGCTTCCCGTTTCGACGATCAGGGTCTGCCCCACCTGCGTGCTGCGGGCCGCGTGCGGATGACCGGCAATAATCAGACGTATCTCTGGAAATGCCTTTGCGACCTCCAGCTGTTCTTCAGCAGAGATATGAGCTAGAACGATCTGGAAATCAGAAAGCGGACGAACCTTGGGCAGGGTTTCGCGCATGGCCTCGACCAGGTCCTTCACGACAATCGTCTTCATGTTTTTCGGATGCGTAACCTGCGCCAGGTTCTCGACAGTCAGGCCGATAACACCGATGCGGATGCCCTTCGCAGTGAGAATCGTGTACGGGCGAACCTCGTCAACGCCGGTGACGTTTGCAGAAAGAACCGGAAAGCGGGCTTCTTTGATGCGGCTTCTCAACTCCGGTATTCCGTAATCGAACTCGTGATTGCCGAGCGCGGCGGCGGCATACCCGAGCTTGTTCATGACTTCTATCATGGGCTTGCCGAAAAACTCATCGCTCGCCATCGTTCCGGTAAACATGTCCCCAGCATCGAGAAGCAGGTCCGGCATTTCGCGTCTCACCACCGCTGCGAGCTGGGCCAGACCGCCGGCGCCGTTGCGTGGCAATACCTGTCCGTGCATGTCATTGGTGTGAAGGATGACGAGGGTCGTCGGAGCCTGTGGCAGGAGAAGCCCCGGCACGAGCAACAGGAGCAAACAAATCCCTAACCAGTGTCGGCGAGTCATGTTGGAAAGAGTATAGGAGCTTCGAAGAAAAGAGGGAATCCCTACCCGTACGACGTGCAAATCTCAGTTCACAATTAATCAATCATGAACTTAATTCCGAACCCACTTTTCGATCTCATCTGTCGCCGTCTCCAGTGTGTTCGCCCCTTTTCTGCCAACCTTTAGGGAGTGATCGCCACCCTCGGTCCAGACCAGTGTCGCGCGGTCCCCAAGGCGATTTACGACTTTCTCCAGCAAAGGACGTTGGGCAAATGGATCCCGTGTACCGCTGAGAAAGAGCATCGGCAGGTTGATGTCGTAGAGATGGGCGTCGCGCATTTGATCCTGTTTGCCTGGGGGGTGCAGGGGATACCCAAGAAAGACAAGTCCCCGGACTTGCGGTGTATCTCCGGCGATGTACGATGCAACCCGCCCGCCCATCGACTTGCCGCCGATGAAGATCTTCTCCGGCCTGTGCGCATCAGCCACTTCACTCACGATTTGACGGTAGAGTGCCTGCATCTTGGGTTGGGGGTCGGGCACCTTCTTCCCCTTGTCGATGTACTCAAAGTTGAACTGGACTGAAAGCAGTCCGCGCTGAGGCAACGCTTCCTGAAAGAACTTCATAAACGGCGAATCGATCCCCTGACCTGCGCCGTGAGCGAGGATAACGGCGATCTGACGGTTCCAGCGTTCCGGAAGGCTTGCTTTCCAGGTCATTGGCACCTCTCGAAGTGGCGCCTGAAGTGCGACCCTGAGGGTAGAAAGCGTTCCAGTGTAGCCTTCGCCGTCACCGGAGGCAATGCGGATCCCTCTCGCCACAAGTTCTCAAACAGCAACTCGGTCGCCCCAACTGCGAGGGAAGGGAAGGCCCCGTCTTCGACCTCGCCAAAACCCACGATGAGGAGCCGCGTGAACAACTCTTTCATCGCACGACTATAGGCCGTTTCGTTATTTCGTCCCTGCAAATCAGCGAACTCTTTTAACTTTCGCGTGGATAGTGGAGAGTTGTTCTCGAGGATCTCGAACAGCACTCTCGCCGTCTCGGAGAATTGATTGCGAGACATCTGATGCGTGCGCCTGACCGAAAGCATGGCCGTGAAGACTTCCTGCGAAAAAAAGGTGGCTCGGTTCTGGTACCACTTGGAGTACACGACCTCACGACAATCCGAAAGGCGCTTCATCATTTGCCACATTTCTCCGACACGGTAATCGCTATTCTCATTCCAGTCCCAGACCATGCGGGTCTTCGGAAAGAATTCGGACCAGAGGGAATGCGGCTGCTGGGAATTGTTGATCGGGAAAACAAGCAGAGCCCCATGCTGTCGAACGCTGTTTACCGCGGACGAGAGCTGAAGCTTTTTCCCGAGGCGCGCGCTCATAGCTTTCGATCATATACCGGGTTTGCGTGAACGCTTTACATGGTGTGCTATGGTCGCGTTTGATGATGCCCCAACGGCCATCGATTGGACGCATGAGCTGGAACGATCTCCTTTTCATGCACTGGCGGGTCGACGAGAAGATTCTGCGGAACGTCGTACCAGCTGATCTCGAAATAGATCTGTTTGAAGGCGAAGCGTGGCTAGGCGTGATTCCGTTTGTCATGACCGACGTCCGGCCGCGCTTCATTCCTTCGGTCTTCGCTTCGAATTTCCCCGAGCTCAATGTTCGCACCTATGTTCGATACAGGGAGAAAGCAGGAGTGTGGTTTTTCAGCCTGGATGCTGCCAGCCGTCTGGCGGTGCGGGCGGCACGACGTTTCTTTCATCTTCCGTATCAATTTGCCAGGATGGCGGCATCTTTTGACGGAGAGTCTATCGAGTATCGTAGCCAACGTGCCGGAAGGCCAGGTGTTCAATTGCTGTGCCGGTACAAGCCTGTTGGGCCCGCGGTCCGCTTCCGCTCCGAGACGTTGGATTCGTGGCTCACAGAGCGGTATTGCCTGTTTGCCGCGAACCCTGTTGGCGAAGTTTTTCGCGGTGACATCTACCATGAGCCCTGGCAGCTTCAACCTGCCGAGGTGGAAATTGAGGCGAACACGATGACCGCTCCGCTCGGGCTGACATTGCCCCATGAGATGCCACTGCTGCACTTCGCAAAGCGTCTCGACGTACTCGCATGGCCTCTTATTCACCCTGGTGCGCCGCGGTGAGGGGCAATCCAAATCGGATCGTCAGACGCTACGCGGTTCATATCCTGCTCGCATGTGCCGTCGCCGCCACCGTGGCTGCATTTTCCAATCGTGCTGTCTATATCGATGAGAATTTGTTTCTGCGTGTGGCCCAAATGAAGCGCGACTGGGGAGTCTTTCCGAGCGGGGAATGGCTGTTCTTCGGAAACGTGGCGCCTTTGGCAGCGCATACACATTCTCCATTCGGAGAATATTGCCTTTCGCTGCTCTTCGGGATCTTGGGACGATTTGACGAGCCGGCATTTCGGCTCGCGTTCGGGGCTTTCTTTTCGATTGTGGCTGTGTTGAGTTTCTACGGCCTCGCTCGACGCGTGTCGAGCCACCCCGGTTTGCAGGCGTTGCTGTTCCTTGCGAGTCCTGCATTCTTTGTCTTTAGTCCGACTCTGATGATGGATGTTCCGATGCTTGCGTTCTTTTTGGCTGGCCTCCACGCCTATCTCAAAGGCACTGCGGGCTCCCGTCGCGGACTTCCAGCAGCTGCTTTTTGCTTCACAGTCTCGATCGCGTTCGGTTATGCCGCGATTGTCCCGCTGGCCTGCCTCTTCGTGACGGCGTGGTGGAAACGTCGGCCGCTGCTGGAACTGATGGCGCTCGCAGCACCCTTTGTAGCGGTTGCCCTTTGGGCTATTGCTCTGACCGTTCACTACGGAGAATTGCCGTTCATCCAGACAGCCAGACATTTCTCCCGTGTCGGTTCCATTGGACAAAACGTGTTGGCAGTTCCGAGTTTTCTCGGCGGTGTGACCTTATGTCCATGGCTCCTGGTGATGCTCTCATTGCATGAAAACAGACGCTCTATTCTTGGCGTGACCGTGGCAAGCGTAACGTCCGCCTTTCTGCTGAGCTGTTTTGTAGGATGGATTACCTATCGCTATGGACTCTGGTACGTCTTTCTGGCGTCGGCCGGCATTGCCCTGATTCTGCTATTTGCGAAACAACTGCCCGCGTTGCTACGGAATGGCGGGATGTTAGAAGCGTTCGTGGCGCTCAGTTTTCCCGGCGTGTTGTTGTTTTTCGTGATCGTTGGCGAGTTCATCAGCGCGCGTTATCTCCTGCTGGCACTGCCGTGCTTGTATCTTGCCCTCCTTCACGGTGCGCCACAAAAACAACTCGTGGTGCTGATCATCGGGACACTGGGTGTTTCTATTCTGGTGGCTGTAGCGGACTACAGGTTCGTGAATGTCTACCGCGATTGGGTGACTGCAAACATTGCATCGGTGGAGCAGGGTATTCATGTCTGGAACTCCGGGGAGTCCGGATTGCGGTTCTATCTTGAGGAACGTGGCATCGGTACTCTCTCTTACGTCGATTCGCGACCTCAGGGTGGCGATCTCGTGGTCCGCCAGCGAATGTTTCGTTATTCGCTTCCCGAACGTATTGAAACGATGCTTGTCACACTGAGGACATGGGAACTGACAGATCCCTTTCCAATTCGTACCTTCAACCAGGAAGCGGGCGCGGGTTTTCATGGAAGTACGCTGGGATTGGTTCCCTTTGCTGTATCCCGCAGGCCGTACGATGTCGTCGAGATTGCGGAGATCACGCCGCTTGCGCAGGCTAAGCCGGCAGCAGTCTGGAGCGAGCAAGGGCCTCTCCTGATTCAGAAAGATACTGTCGTGACGGTGCCGGTGAAGTTGCCGGCTCGCGCCCACGTTGAATACGAACTGGAAGGCAATGGCGCCGTCGAAATCCGCGATGGGGTCGTGACGTTGCGGAAGGATCAGGTCGGTTCAATCCGGTGGCGAAATTTCCGAATGGTTCCTGAAACACTCGCCAGCGGACAGTAAGTCTATCTGGAGACCAACGCTTCCTTCGCCTGCTTGCTGTGAGGCAACGGACGGATCTTGCTCATGAGCGCACCAAACTTCAGTGACGCTTCGTAGATCGAGCCGCAGCTGATTCCCATTGGAAGACGATGGGCTCCGACCGCTTCCAGGCCTGCTGTCGCCATACAGCCACACTGCGAGCAGTCCGGTGTACCTCCGAACTGACAAGGGGTGACGCGGTGGCTCAGGTTTGCAGTGATTGTGGTTGTTGACCGCGCAAAGATGCAGTGTTGCGGATCGGCCGGCGGAGTAAGGAAAGCCTTCAGGGCGGCACTGGGCATCGCAAGTTTCGGAAACTCGTCGCGAAGGCTCAGCAGTTCCTCAATCACGCGACGGCGCACGTCCGGAGGCAGGATTTCATAGCTGGTCTCACCCATTTGAGGAGTGAAGAGACTGATCCAGACTTTCTGCGTTTCCTTCTGTGCGCTCCAGAACGACAGGAATTCGCGAAGATACCCCGGACGCTCCGTCATTTGCCGTGTGATGGTGCAATGGACGGTAATGTGGTGCCCCTTGATATGTTGCAGAATGCGTTCGTATGTCGCGGGTTTCCTGCGCACGTCGTGCTCGGCGGGAAGTCCATCAATGGAAACCACGAGATCCATCTTTTTAATTCGAGACCACTCCAGAGGAATCGGGCGCACAGCGCTGGTGACGACTTGAATGTACATATTGCGCGCTTCGATCTGAGGCAGGATTTCGCTGACCTCCTTGTAGCGCACCAACGGCTCGCCACCCACCAACGATACGTGAACAGGCCGGTACGTATCGATCAGGCCCATCACTCCATCGACGAGTTCCTTCCCACGAAAATCGCTCACTTGACGTAAAACGGCGCCTCCGCCGAGGTGTTCGTCACCGTATGCATAGCAACCTGGACATGTCAGTGGACATTCCTTCGTGATTTCGATCGATAGAAATGGAGTGCGTCCCGCTAAAATCGTCTTCCAGCCACGAACCACATCGAGCGTTTTCATCGGGCTATTAGAGCATGAACTGGAGTCTGAAAAAATGTACAAACTAGTATTGATAGCGTTCGGAGGGATGTTGGGAACGCTTTGCCGCTATGGTTTGGGAACGTGGGTGGAGCAAAGCGTCCCCTCACCGTTCCCCTATGGGACAGCTGTCATAAACCTGGCGGGTTGTTTCATGGCGGGGCTTCTGTTCCCGATTTTCGACCGTACGTCGATCGCGCCGGAACTTCGCCTTGCCGTATTCACGGGGTTTCTCGGCGGGTTTACGACCTTCTCGGCCTATGGCCTTCAGACCGTAGTGCTCGCTGACGCGCGTCCTGGCTTGGCAGTCTTGAATGCCCTGGTGTCGAATGTTGTGGGTCTTGCGCTGGTGTGGGTCGGCATCAACCTTTCGCGATCGTTCCTTTGAGATACAATTAACTTCATGCGAATCCGTTTCATCGTCGGGTGCGCTGCCCTGCTGCTGGCTCTTTCCCTGCAGCTTCAAGGGGCCGACCCAGCCTGGATTCAGGTCAACTCGCGAAACTTCGTTCTCTACACGGACACAACAGAAATCAAGGGCCGTCGTCTCCTGGAGGACTTTGAAGGCAGACTGGCCGCGCTTGGCTCAGCACTGGGTGAAGTACCGCAGCGCCAGTTTCCCGTCGAGGTTTTCCTGTTCAGCAAGAAGGAGGAGTTTCTCGAATCGGCTCCTCGGCCCACAGGTCCTGAGGGTGGAGGCGAATTCGTAAAGTCGGCCTATTTGTGGCGCGGCCCGGATCGCATTTTTGTGGGCGCTCGGGATAGGCCACCGTCAGAAATTTCGGATGACGTGGGGCACGCGCTGGGACACATTTTCTTTGAACGTACGGTTATCTGGAGGCCATTCTGGCTTGCTGAAGGCGCTGCCGAATATTTTCGAAAGGTCGGAAGGGGGCCGGACAACAAACGTGTCTCCGAAAAGGAAGGCTACCCTGTAGAGGATCTCGCCGAAATCGTCCGGCCTCCTAAATATGACGATGATGCGCCGGCACAAAACATCACAGCTTTCAGGATTCAGGCCCAGAGGCTCTTTCGTCTCATGCTTGCTCCGGGCCACGCCGCTGAGTTTCGGGCGTACTTGAAGGAACTGGGCGCTCTGGAGGGAGAGAACGCGAAGCTGATGTCCGACCTCAAGGGCCTTCAGGCGGAATTCAACGGCTTCACGGAAACAACAGTCAGTCCGGGAACTGGTAACTTCGATATCAAGGCTGCGTCGATGTTTCCGGACGCTATGTCGATTCATCGCGGAGACCTTTTACTGGCCGCGGCGAGGACATCGGATGCCGCGTCCTGGTATGAGGCGGACAATGCCGCTGCACGTGGCGCTCGCGCTATTTTGGCCCGCTATTCCCGTTCAGGAGGCGAGCCGATCCGCCTGCTGGCGCGTGCTGCCATGGAAATGCCAAATGCAGGGCTTGTGCAATTTCACACGGGCAGCGTCGAGACAAAGAATCCGGAAGACCTTCAACTACAGGTTGCGGCGCTCGATCGAGCCATCGCGCTCCTGCCAAAACTCGGACGGGCGCATGCCCAACTGGCTCGTGTGAGTACGCTGATGGGCAGAGGTGAAGCGGCTCTTCCGGAGGTCGATAAAGCTCTCGCGCTCGAGCCGGAGTATGCGGACCAGTATCTAATGATCCGCTCCGAAGCTCTTCTCTCGCTGAATCGCTTTGGGGAATCCGCGTCTGCCGCGCAGCTTGCTGCGAACCTGCCTCATTCGGATCTGAGCGTCGACTACGACCGCAAGAGTGCGGAAATGACCCGCCGCGCGGAGGAAGCTCGCCGAGAGCTGGAAGGACGCCAGTTGCAGCGTATTCGGGATGAAGTTCAAGCGATCGTAGCGCAGCGGGAGCCTCCGGTTCCGCCTCCACCGCCCGTTACGCGCCCTCCGGATCTTTTCGGAAAGATCGAGTACAGCGTGCAATCCAACAGGCAGCTCAGTATCGTCGATGCCCCATTGCCGATTTATAGAGAAACTCTGATTCAGAAAAGCTCAGCGGGCAAGATTACGGTTCGAGTCACGATCGGTGCTGACGGAAAGGTGACGCAGGCTGTCATAGCGGACTCTCAGCTTCCGGAGATGAACACATCAACAGTTGAGGCGGCAAAAAAGTGGACATTCGCTCCGGCTGCAGGCCGCGCGCCGGTCGAAGCTCGGATAGTTTTTACCTTCAGTGTTCAATGAAGTGTCCCGTCTGTTTGAATTCCGGTACTGTCCACCAGCGGTTCAGAGGCAGCGACTTCCTTTTTGGGACAACAACGAAAACCTTTGGATTTAGCGCCTGCGGCAGTTGCCGCAGTCTTTTCCTGGACCCAGCTCCCGTGGAAGAGGAACTGGCGGACTTCTATCCGTCTCGCTACTGGTGGAGCACGTCGCCGGGCCACCTTAACAGACTGGAACGAATCTATCGGGTGATCGCGCTCCGCGATCACCTGTCGTTTATCAAGATTGCGTCGCGCACGTTGATGGATGAGGGGGCACGCGTACGATTGCTTGATGTCGGTTGCGGCGGCGCGACGCTGCTTGGGGCGTTGAGAAATCGGGGGTTCCAGGTGCTCGGGTTTGACGCTTCACCGGAAGCCGCAGCAATCGCAAAGGCAGACCATGGCGTCGACGTCGTCACCGCAGCCCGATTGCAGGATGCGAACTTTTCAAGCGGGCAGTTTGACGTCGTCACGCTCTTTCACGTTATGGAGCATGTGCCGAACCCGCACGACCTGCTTGCGGAAGTCCGAAAGATTTTGCAGGCGCAAGGAAGGCTGATCCTGCAGGTTCCGAATATCGCGAGCTGGCAGTTCCGGCTATTCGGCGGCCTTTGGTACGGACTCGATGTTCCGCGCCACGTCATTAACTATTCCACTCAGTCCATCTGTCAGCTGCTTTCCAATTCAGGCTTCCGCGCCTGCCGCGTTCGCCATTTCAATCTGCGAGACAATGCGCCTGCCCTCGCGTCGAGTCTGTTCCCCTCCTTGGATCCTGTGAGCCGCCGCGTTCGGTCGGGCCAGGATGGCAAGGAATCTGGAGTGGTGGCCTGGGTAAAACATTCGCTCTATGTGGCTGCAGTTGCGGCGGCGTTCCCGTTTGTAGTGGCAGAATCGCTGGCGGGCTTTGGAGCGACGGTGATGATCGAAGCGGAGAAGGTCTGAGGCTATTTTGCGCCGAACTTCAGAACGACGAGGGTGCTGTCGTCGGTTTGTCTGCACCCTCCCATGAAAGTCTTCAAAGAAGCTCGAATCGAGCGATGCATTTCCGCAGCGGACTCCGTTTGGTGTGCCTTGACCACGGCGTTCAAACGTGTGGCGCCGAAGTGTTCGCCGCTACCACTTTCGGCTTCGGTAACGCCATCCGTGTAAAGAACCAGAGTCGAACCATTAGTTATGTCGTGCGTCTCCAGTTGTACCTTCATGTTCGAGAAAAGTCCGATGGGTAAACTGCCGCCATGTTCCAGCCACTGCGAGTTGCCATCGGAATCCAGAAGAAGCGGCGGCAAATGACCGGCCCGTACACAGTGAAGCTTTCCTGTTGCGGAATCGACAAGCACTCCAATCAGTGTCACGAATGTTTGCGATCGCGTTGTTTCGATCAGTGATTCATTCAAGATAGAAATAATCCGCTCGAGTGAATCGACGTGGCGCAACAGCGCGCGGCAGGTTGCGTGCAGCGATGTCATAACCAGCGCGGCGCCAATTCCTTTTCCGGAAACATCCCCGAGCATGATGATGAAGCGGCCGTTCGCCAACCGGTAGTAATCGAGATAGTCGCCGCCCACGGCTTCGCACATCGTGCTGGATGCCGCGATCTCGACGCTGCCGCATTGCGACGGAAGGCCGGGACATAAGTTCTGCTGAATTTCTCTGGCCAGCGCCAGTTCCTGTTCCATCTTCCGCTTTTCCAGAAGCTGCCGGTGCAGCCAGGCGTTTTCCAGAGCGAGCCCGATATGGACAGACACATTACGAAGGAACTCGTGGTCGTCGTCCACGAAGGGTCGGGATCGATTCAGCAGTTCAAGCGCGCCAACGGTATGCCCGGCACGATTGAGGATCGGCATACAGAAGACATCTTTCGTTCTGTAGTCGAGCGTGGCATCGATCGCCGAATTAAAACGATCATCCGCATAGGCGTCGGGGATATCGATCGTTTCTCCTGATAACGCCACCGCGCCCGCGATGCCGCTATTCAACGGCATACGGATTTCCGTTCCCTCCACACCCTGAGCCACGAGAGACAGAAGCTCCTGCCGATCACGGTCCACTATGAACACCGTGCCTCTGTCGATGTGGACCTCTTCGCGGACGATTTTCAGAATGATGCCCGTCAGTTCGGGGAGATCAATGGTGGAGTTCAGAAGCTTTGCAGCCTCCAGCAACCGTCGTAGACGGTTGTCGTTTCGATAAGCTTCGAATTGGGTCAAAGCGGACTGAGACATAGGCAGTGACGATGCATTAGATACGGTGGACAGGACGCGTTCAAGAGGAATTGGGGAAGGATCGAGGGAGGACGCGGGATCCGGTCAGGATCCCGCGATTCAGCTAGGGGATTCGGCTAATTTTGTAAATGGCGTTGTCCGTAATGGACACGACATACAGATTTCCGTCCGGTCCCTGTTCGATGTCCGGCGTGGTGCCGAATCCGGTGCCGATTATCAGCGATTCGCTCTCCGTGCCCTCGAACTTTTGAGCGCGAAACAGATTGTCTGCCACCCGATCGGCAAGCCTGGGATCAGCGCTAACGTCTACGTGAAGCCGATCCGGCGTCATTTTGAACCGATAGAGGCTTCCTCCGGTGCCGCCAACCTGGTTAAAACCTCGAGCCGACCCGATCCACAGGGTGCCGTTATATTCCGGTCCTAGAGCGTTGCCATTGACGAAGGTTGTGCCCGACGGACCAATCTCATATTTCCAGCTGAAGTCGGGATCCACATAGGTCGCACCAGGCAGCATGAACATTCGCATCTGGGCAAGGCCCGCATTGTAAGCGGCGCGCGTCGGTGGATACCGGGTCTGTTGCAATGCCGAACCGAACAACGTGGTCTCGATGAACTTCCAGTCCGACATTCGACTGAGCGGTCCCATGGTTTGTATCCATCCCCCGTTCATCCCGGGAATGACGCGGTTGAGTTCGGAGTAGGCGTCATCGGAGTTTTCGGTGACCCAGAAGTTGCCCGAAAACGGATCGAATGCCATGCCGAAGCTGTTGCGGTGCCCATAGGAATAGACCTTCTGAATGTTTGCCCCGACCTCACCACCCATTGCCGCACCTGCTGCAAAGAAGGGATTGTCGGATGGCGCCGTGCCGTCGGAGTTGAGCCGGAGCACCACCCCGGTCAGATGAGCATTGTCCGGCTGCGGACCGCCAAATGTGTCGTCCGTGAGTGGATCGGTGAGGAACGGGCCATTCGGAAGATTCTGCAACCAGCCCCGACGTCCCTGGTCGCCCATGAACACGTAGAGCTTGCCGTCGGGTCCAAACTTCATCACACCGCCGTTGTGATTTCCCTGCTCCGCGCCATTGTTAGTTCCCGGGTGTCCGGGAACCGCAATGTTATCCATTTGTCGTGATCGCAGCGCGATAATAGGGTTTGCAAAAGTCAGCGTCGCGCCATCCCATATATAACGATCAATCCGATTACCGGTGAGCGGCACATCCGTGACGGCGCCCGAGTCTGCGCCGGTGCTGCTTTCCGTCCATCGAATATAAACGGAGGGGTTCGTCGGGAAATTGGGATCCAGTGCCATGCTCAACAGGCCTCGTTCGGAGTTGGAGTTCACAGCAAGGTCCAGCACCGGTGTCGGCTGAATGACACCATTAATGACCCGCTTGATCTGACCCGAAGCCCGTTCCAGCACGAGATAGTCGTTAAGACTCAGGAAGACCATTCCGATCGGCTGGGCGATTCCGGAATTCAGGAGCGTCGTGGCCTGAAGATTAGAATCGGCCATTGCCAGCGGAATTGAATCGGCTTTGATGACACGGGTGTGGTTCACCAGCATACCGAGAATAAGAACCGGCAGCGTGTATGCGGCAATCCACCTTGCGATTTTCGGAATGTGGACTCTCATAGGCCTCCTAACGAAACGTCATTACACGAGCGGTCAGAGTCAGAGCATTCTTCCTTTTTAGGCAGTGTTCGGTAGAAAACGGCGACGTACGGCCAGGAAAACCAGCAAGCCAGTCCCGATAAGCTGGATCGAGTGGGGCTCGGGAACTGTGACACCCGTTTCCAGGCTCACGTTGTCCACCCCGAATTGAAATTGCGCCAGATTGTCCGCTTCCGCAAATCGTAACCGTAGCGTCTGTCCGACGTTCGCGGCAAACAGTGACGTCAGATCGAAGGTGAAGCTTGTATAGCCTGAAACGAGAGGAGCCCCTACCTGCGTCTGAAAGAGCGTGAGAACAATATCGCCTGCGGCGACGCTGAAAGCGCCAGTTCCTCCGCGCATGATGTCGACACGCGCCTGTTGGTTCAAAGCCGGCGTGCTGAAATCCAGCGTTGTTGGCGTAACAAAGCGGTCCGCCCGGTTGCCGATAAACAGGCTGAAACTGAGCACGGCGCTCTCCGCTGGAACAACGAAATCCTGATAAAGGACATGACTTCCAGGGCCACCTGCGTCAGTCATCGCCGCATTCAAGCCCTGAGGCGGAGATGGTACCGGATCTCCGTTAACCGGGCTTACAGTTCCGCTCTGCAGCGAAAACGTTCCCTCGCTGCCGGCTAATTCCGTGCGAGTCCATGATGTGAAGCCCGATTCGAATCCTCCGTTCAGGATCAGCGCAGTGGCGTTTGCTGTACTTGCCAGGGAAACGCAGATGATAGATACACCTAGTAGCCGGACTGTAATGCGAGTGAACATTCTCATGGAGCGTTCCTCCTTGGAGTTTCTCGCGGCCACCGCAATGGGATCCGCGAGGGTGAAGCAGCCAGCCTCAGACCAGTCGAAAGAGCAACTCTCTATCGAATTCAGATTTCAGGGGATTAAGAAATACATATCCCAATCCCCACAGGTAATCCAGAAAAAGTTGGGTCGGAGAGTCGTTAGCTTTCGATCTGGAATTGTGCAGAAATCTTTACAAAGCCGGTGACAGGTCTTTACAAAAGCGGCCGATAATCCTAATAATATGTCGTCAGCCGATATATCGTTATAGGATATAGCTTACAACTGTCATTGACCGAACCTATTCCGATCGCTGGATTCTTGCGATGGCGAATCGACAAGGGAGGGCGAAGTGAAAAGAGCTGCTATGCGACCGTTTCGGTTTCCTGTCTGGATGATTGTTCTTATGATGACGATTCTTGTGAACGTTGTGATCGCTATCGACGAGGCGCGCCAATTGGCCTCGGGCGGTGCGAGTGGTCGTTCGATCTGGTCAGTTTTGCCCGCATTGCTCGTGTCGGCTGCAGTGTATATGAGTTTCGCCGGTGCGGTTGGCTATGGGTTGCTTTACGCACTGCGAAAGACGGGGATGCAGCGACTGGCCAATCTCCATGGTCACGGGCTAGGGAGACATTAGTCGCCGTATCGTCGCCGATTAGGACGCGTTCGTTCCGAGTTGCGCGGTTAGATCCCTGCCCATCAACTTCTGCAGCCTTGCTTTGCGCAGTAACGCATATTACAAATTTTCATTAACAATTTGTGATGTTCGCAGGCCGATTTTCACGCGCCCGCCATACGATACAAAAGGATTTGCTCGATCGTGCCGGCGCCGCAGCCGCAACGGCGTTTACGTTTGGTCAGGCCCGCTGCGATCGCGTCGTGGCTGCCGTCCTCGCCCGCATCAGTGAAGAAACCTAATCCTTCGATCCATCAGACCTAACTATCGTACGCATTCATACAGGCGGACGGTTTCCCCGCTTGGAATGGAAAAACTGTCGAGAAGTCGGAACCGGGTCGGATGACCTTCTATGTACGCGTTGATCTCTTCCGCGTGTGGCGCTTGTGATCCGAAGGCGGTCTGTCTTCCGACGGACATCAGCAGGTAATCATTCTCGAGCAGCGATTTCTCTTCGGGCTCGAACTGTCGATCAATCGTTACGGGATACCCTTTGAGGTCGATAGCGAACCGATAAGCCTGAACATCGAGACGCGGCAAATCCGGTATCAAGCCAAGACGTACCGTTCGCGTTGCTCCCATCGATACGCGCTGCAACACTCTTTCGATATACCAGTCCTGACGCTCCGGTCTGCCCCACAGATCGAAGTAGCTTTGACTGTAAAGATTCCAGTCGAAGGGAAGAGGCCCGTCCGATCCCTTCATGAGGACGACGCGTTGTGGCAATTGCGGGATGCCAAACGATACGAGCACATGCTGGAACACCAGAAAGCCTGCCATGAACACTTGCGCCGTTCTCTTCCTTTCGAACGGTACGGCCGCGAACAGAGCGACTGCAGGCAGAATCCCAACCGCATAACGTGGGTCTGTGCTGGGCAAAAGCATCAATCCGCATCCACCGCCAATGAGACACAGAGCAAGCGGTGTCCACTTCGGAAAGGAAATCCGCCAGTTGCGACCGACGATCAGAATCCCCACGACGGTACAAACGAATAAGGGAAGAAACAGCATGGACCCTTCGAGCGAACGGATATAAAAGACGATGCTTTGCGTTATTGCGGACGGGTCGCGTTCAAACGCTGCGGCCGCGGCATTCTGGCGCCAAAACTGCGGCAGTGTAGAGAGCTGAGGGATGTACCAATAAAATGCGACAACGGCGGCCACCGTGGCAGCTTTGAATGCGTTCCCCGGGCGTTTCCTTGCAGCCCAAATAGCGGGCAGAGCGACAAAGATTACGAACGTCCACTTTGTAAGCATTCCCAGTCCACAACAGAGTCCGAAAGCGAGTGTCCACCTTGGGCTCGAGAACTCCTGCGATTTGAAAAAGGTCCAGAGAGATACCGCCACCATTGCTGTCAGCCAGTACTCGAGCATGGTCTCTCGTGAAAGCCAGAGCAGCATCGGAATGAAGTTCGCAATTGTCGCTGCCAGGACGGCGGCTCCAGGCTCCATCAGAAAAGTGGCAATGCCATACGTAGCAAGGCCCAACAGGATGATTGCTGGAAGATTAGCCAACTGTGCGGCGTCGATCGTTGTGCCAAACACCGCATAAAAGGCTGCGGTCACCGCGTAGTACAGGGGTGGATAGGTCCCGGAGTCCTGCGGAAGTGTGAGGAATGCAGCGATGCCATGCTGTTGAAAGTCGCGCAAAACTCCGAGCGACCAGTCGGCGTGATTGGCCATATCCCAGAATGCAGGGCGCGTGTCGATAGCGATCCAGAGAATGTTGGCTGCGCAGAGATAGAGAAGCGACGCAGCCAGCAGAATTCGGTGTCGCATAGGAATTCGGGCGTTGATAATAGCAGGTCCAATGCTGCGCACGCGTGACGACGTCTATCAGCCCGGCCTCCCAGCAAAGGCAGGCGAACACTATAGAGCTTTCGTCCGTTTTGCAGCAAAGCATGCGGGCCAGAAAGTCCTTGATCTTGGGTGTGGTTACGGCGCTTATAGTCTGGCCCTCGTTAACGAAGGACGATCGTGCGTCGGCTGCGATATCAATTTTCAATACCTCAAGACGGCCGTGAAGTCAGGCCTGCCTGCAGTCGCGGCTGAAGCGCCGCTCCCGTTTCCCGACAAAAGCTTCGATACCGTTCTCCTTTTTGAAGTTATCGAGCATGTCCCACCGATTGAAACGATCCTGAGGGAGGCGTTTCGCGTGGCCCGCAAAAACGTGCTTGTCACTGTGCCGAACGCGGAGGATCTCGAACTGTTGAAGGGAAATGACGTGACTTACGCGCATATGCTGTCTTCGGATCACGTGCATTTCTTTGATCCTGGTAGCTTCTCCAGGATCTTGCGCAGTTTCGCCGGAGATGTTCAGATCGAGCGTGGCGATCCAATCTATCCCTATTGGTTTTTGAGCCGCTCGATCGGGTATTACGCTTTGCGCGTTTTATACCGCTTCAGACTGGTGAAGCCACGTTTCTTTTCACGTCTCTATGCAGTTGCAAGCGTTCGCTAAGATCAATCTCGATTTATGGGTCCTGGGTCGTCGGGAGGACGGCTATCACGAGGTGCAGACGATCCTGCAGACGATCGATTGGGCTGACGAGATTCAGATCGAGCCATCGGACCATTTCGAGTTTATCGAGCACGGCATCGAAGCGGGCGAGGACAACCTTGTCGTCAGGACGGTCCGCGGCTTTGAAAAACTGGCAGGGCAACTCGTTCTAGCTCGAATCGAACTCTTCAAGCACATCCCATCGGGGGCTGGACTCGGTGGTGGAAGCGCCGATGCCGCGGTGACGATGCTCGGCCTCCAGCGCTTGTACAACAGTGAGATAGCCGACCCTGCAGTGGCTCAGTTCCTCGGGGGGCTGGGCTCCGATATACCTTTCTTTCTACATGGGGGACGAGCGCTGGGGACTGGCCGTGGGAACGAGATCACTACGATGGAAGACGAAACGGATTATGCACTCCTGGTCATAGTCCCTCCGATCGCGATCACAACCAGTGAGGCCTATTCATGGTTGACCGTTCCCGATAAATCCAATACCATTAAGCGTTTCTGCGGGCAGCAGGTTTCCGGCAGTGGTGAAGCGCAATCCGGAAACGACTTTGAGAGCGTGGTGTTTCCGCGTCACCCTCTCCTGAGCGAAATCAAAAACGAACTCCTCAGGGCAGGTGCGCGTAGCGCGGCACTTTCAGGAACCGGCAGTGCGATCTTCGGAGTCTTCAGCAACGCGGAAGAAGCCGCGCGTGCGGTGCCGCGCGTGGCGTCGTTGGGTGAGGTGAAACTCACTCGGCCCTTATCGCGGCCGGAGTACTTACGAAGGATTTGGGGCGTGGCCAAGTGGTAAGGCACAGGTCTTTGGAACCTGTATTCGAAGGTTCGAATCCTTCCGCCCCAGCTATGAGGCTCGACTGTGAGTGACTTGCTGAAAGTATTTAGTGGCAGTGCCAACCCGGATCTCGCGCACGAGATCTGCGAGTACCTGCGGTGCGGTATGGGAAAGGCCTCGATGACCCGGTTCAGCGACGGGGAGATTTACTTTCAGATCGAGGAGAATGTTCGTGGCGCCGATGTTTTCATTGTGCAACCAAGCTGCACGCCAGTGGACTCGAATCTGATGGAACTGTTCCTGATGATCGATGCGTTCAAGCGATCCTCCGCGCGGCGCATCACGGCGGTGCTCCCTTATTTCGGTTATGCCCGTCAGGACCGTAAGGACAAACCGCGGGTCCCGATTTCGTCGAAGCTGGTTTCGGATCTGCTCGTGGCGTCCGGAACCCATCGTCTTCTGACGATGGATTTGCACGCGCCACAGATTCAGGGTTTCTTCAGCATCCCCGTTGATCACCTGTTCGCAGCGCCCGTTCTGGTGGACCACTTCCAGAAACTTAATTTGCCGAAACTGACGGTCGTTTCGCCGGACGCCGGCGGCGTGGAACGCGCGCGCGCATTCGCAAAGCGGTTGCATGCAGAATTGGCTATGGTCAACAAGCGGCGCCTGGAAGCGAACGTGGCGCAGGTGATGAACGTTATCGGCGACGTGGACGGTCAGAATTGCCTGGTGGTAGACGACATGATCGACACGGCCGGAACTCTCGTAAAGACTGTCGAAGCCCTGAAAAACAACGGCGCAGTCAAGGTCTATGCGTGCGCAACGCACCCGGTACTTTCGGGACCTGCGGTCGACCGCATCGAAAAATCGCAACTCGAGGAAGTGATCGTGACCAACACGATTCCGCTTTCAGCCGAGCAGCGCAAGTGCAAAAAGATTCGGACCCTCAGCGTGGCGAAGCTTCTTGGAGAGGCAGTCAAGGCGATCCACGATGAGACTTCCGTGAGTGGTTTATTCATTTAGGAGTTTCGTTTTATGGCAGCAGAGATTGTAGTTAGTGCTGAGAACCGTTCGTCACGCGGCAAGAATGAAGCCCGCAGGTTACGCGCCAAGGGATTAATCCCGGCCGTAGTGTACGGCGGCAAAAGCGAGGCGCTTTCGGTATCGATCGATCCGAAGACACTCCTCAGGGTTCTTCGCTCGGAAGCGGGCAGAAACACGATCCTGAGTCTCGATCTCGGCGAGGGCGGAAAGACTTCGGCAATTCTGAAGAGTTGGCAGGTCGATCCCATCAACGAGAAGTTTATCCATGCAGACTTCTACCGCATTGCGATGGACGTCGCTCTCAAGTTGAAGGTTCCCATCCATACCGTTGGTGAGGCTCGCGGCGTAAAAGTCGACGCCGGCATCCTCGAGATCATCATGCGCGAAGTTGAAGTGGAATGTCTGCCGGGCGACATCCCGGAGCGCATTGATGTGGATGTGACGGATCTAGGAATTCACGGGGCCGTCCGCGTGTCCGATCTCAAGATCAGTGACAAGGTGAAGGTTCTCGACGAGGCGGATCAGATCGTTGTTCACGTTGTGTCGGTGAAGGAAGAAGCTGCGCCGACGGCCGCCGCACCTGCCGAGGGAGAAGCTGCCGCTCCGGCTGCCCCTGCAGAGCCCGAAGTAATGAAAAAGGGCAAGAAGGAAGAAGAGCCCGCGGAATAAGTGGGATGCGGCTGATTGTCGGTCTCGGCAATCCCGGTCCGGATTACGCGGATACGTACCACAATGTCGGGTTTCGCGTGGTGGATATACTGGCGGGCCGATTCGGGGTTCGCGTGAGCATCACCTGCGGACCCGCTCTGATTTCGAATCGCGCGGCCGGCGAAGACGCGGTGCTGGTTCTACCTCAGACGTTCATGAATTTGTCCGGGTCGGTTCTTCCGAGACTGTTCGAGCGTTTCGAGGCGAGTCCTGGCGACGTTATTGCGGTTTACGACGACATAGCGTTGCCGCTCGGAAAACTGAGGATCCGGCAAAAAGGTTCGGCGGGCGGCCACAATGGGGTAAAATCCCTGATTTCGTCCAGCGGCTCTGACGAGTTCCTGAGGGTGCGTGTTGGGATCCTGCCGGAACGGCCCGTTGAAAGTCTTCACGACTTCGTTCTTTCGAGAGTGGCGAAACGGGATCGCGATTTAATGGGGCGAGCGGAAGTTGCCGCCGCCGATGCGGTCGAAGCGTTGCTGAAGGAAGCGCCTGAGAAGGCAATGGCAACGTTCAACAGATTGGATTTGCGGGAATCAAAGGAAGACTAGAGATGCGTAATTACGAAATCATGTTCATCGTCAGCCCGAATGCGGCTGACGAAGACATCGACAAGATTAACGGCCAGATCGAAGGTGTCATCACCGCCGGCGGCGGAAAGGCCGAGAAAATTGAAAAACTCGGCAAACGCAGGCTGGCGTACATCGTGAAGAAGTTCCGGGAGGGCTCCTACATTCTGTTCACGGTCCAGGCTGATGGCGCCATTGTCCGCGAAGTCGAACGACGGCTTCGGGTGATGGATCTGGTTATCAAATACCTGACCGTTCGTATGGACGATGATTTGAAACGACTGGACAAGATCAAGGCTCACCGGCAAAAGCGTGCGGCTCGTCGAGGGCGCGCTCATGCGGAAGGTGGCGAGCGCCGCGGGCCAAGCCCCGCGGAACAGATGCCTGAGGAGTAAAGATGGCCATTCAAAAGCAATACTACCGGCGTAAGAAGGTCTGTAAGTTCTGTGTGGAGCGTATCGATAACATCAATTACAAAGATGTGAAACTGCTCTCACAGTTCGTTCCGGAGCGATCCAAGATCATGCCCCGACGGATTTCCGGCGTGTGCACGCCGCATCAGAGGCTGCTGAGCGACGCCATCAAGAAGGCTCGGAATATCGCGCTCCTGCCATTCGCAACGGAGTAGAAGGACGAGGTTATGGAAGTTATTCTGCGTGAAACGATAGACACTCTGGGCCGCGCCGGCCAGATCGTTAAAGTGAAGCCTGGCTATGCACGGAACTATCTGCTGCCGCGCAAGCTGGCATACCTGGCAACTCCGGGCAACCTGAAGGTGATTGAATTTGAGCGCCAGTCGCTTGTTCGCAAGGAAGCGAAACAGAAGGGCGAAGCCGATCAGTTCAAGGCCCTACTCGATGCTGTCGAGATTACGATTCGTCGCAAAGTCGGCGAGCAGAACACGCTTTACGGTTCTGTGACGAATTCCGACGTTGCCGATGAACTGGAAAAGAAGGGCTTTCAGATCGAGAAGCGCAAGATCCACATGGACGATCACATCAAGCAGGTCGGAGAGTTCGAAATCCCCGTTCGCCTCTTTAAGGACGTCACTGCAGTCGTCAAGCTGAAAGTAGAACCGGAAACCGAAGCGTAGTCAGAGATAGAGCCGACACAATTTCCCATTCTGAGAAGCGGGTGTAGAGTGTCGGCTTCTTACTATGTCACGGCAGGTCCTGGAACGTTCCCTTCCCAGTAGTGTTGATGCCGAGCGTTCGCTCCTCGGCTCTATTCTCGTCAACAACGAAAACTACTATCGCGTCGTCGAATTCCTGCGCCCCGAAGATTTCTATCTCGACTCTCACCGTGTGATCTTCCGCAACATGACAACCTTGATGGAGAATTCGCGCGCCATCGACCTGATCACGCTGCAGGATGAGCTTCTGCGCGCGGCATCTCTTGAGAGTACTGGTGGTATCGGATATTTGTCCGGTCTTCTCGATGGGATTCCTCACCTCGTCAACATCGATCATTACATTGAGATTGTCCGCGATAAGGCGTTGCTGCGGCAGATGATCAACACGGCCAGCAAGACCATAGCCGAGTGCTTCGATCAGGCGGAACCCGCAGATGCAATCCTCGATCAGGCGGAGCAGGCGCTTTTCAATCTTTCCGAACATCGTACGAAGTCTGGCTTTGTTGCAGTTCGAGACATGCATGAGGAAGCTCAGAGACTCCTGACCAAGCTCTACGAAGACAAGGAGATGATCACCGGTGTGCCAACGGGGTTCACCGATCTCGACCGCATGACTTCGGGCTTCCAGAATGGCGACCTGGTGATTCTTGCCGCACGTCCATCGATGGGAAAGACAGCCCTTGCGTTGAATGTTGCCGAGTATGTCGCGCTGAAGCGATCGCTGCCGGTGGGAATCTTCAGCCTGGAAATGTCGAAGCAGCAGTTGTTGATGCGCTTCCTGTGCGCAGAGTCTTTAGTTGATGCGCACAAAGTGCGCACGGGGTACATCGGTAAGGACGACTTTCGGCAACTGATCGATGCTTTGGGTAGCGTCACTCGCGCGCCATTGTTTATCGATGATTCGTCATCGCTGACGATCATGGAGATGCGGGCCAAAGCGCGACGCCTGAAGGCTGAGCATGGTCTGAGTCTTCTGATCGTGGACTACCTGCAGCTAATGTCCGGCTACGGCCGCGTTGAGAATCGCGTGCAGGAAATCTCGGGGATTTCGCGTGGATTGAAAGCCCTCGCAAAAGAACTGGAGGTGCCGATTATTGCGCTGTCGCAGTTGAGCCGCGCACCGGAACAGCGTCAGGGAGATCATCGTCCGCAATTGTCCGATCTTCGGGAGTCGGGCTCGATCGAGCAAGACGCTGACGTTGTGCTGTTCATCTATCGCGAAGAAGTTTACAAGAAGGACGAAGAGACAGAGGGGAAGGCCGACCTCATCATATCCAAGCAGCGAAACGGACCGATTGGGACCGTCAAGCTCGCGTTCCTGAAGCAGTACACGAAGTTCGAAAACCTGCTCGAAGGGTACTAAGCCCACCGTCTCGCGTGACTGGGTCGGCCTGCCCCTGATTAGTCCGTGCATTTGATTACAATGACCACGCTTCCAGTCAGCCCCCACTGGACCAAGGTTGCCGAGCTTGAAGACCAGAACCCAATACGCCTGCCAGCAATGCGGCTACATCTCCACGAAGTGGATCGGTCGCTGTCCCTCGTGCCAGGAATGGAATTCCTTCGTCGAGGAGCGTGCGGCACCTTCTGCATCGGACGACCGACCGCGTTCGTGGGACTCGACGCCCGTCGCCTTTGAAGAAATTACCGGTGCGGAAGCCCCCCGCATGCCGACAGGTATTGCCGAATTTGATCGGGTTCTTGGCGGCGGTCTTGTTCCCGGTGCGCTGATCCTTCTCGGAGGAGATCCTGGAGTAGGCAAGTCGACGCTCATGCTGGATGTCGCGTCGAGACTGGCGGCACAAACTCGGGTGTTGTATGCGTCTGGCGAAGAATCCGCTCAACAGATCAAGCTGCGGGGTAGCCGCATGGCGATCGCCGCCGGGAACCTGCAGATCTATGCCGAGATGAGCATCGAGAAGATTCTCTCGGCGGCGGAGATGTTAAAGGCGGCTGTTGTCATTATTGATTCCGTTCAGACGACATTCAGCGAGAAGCTCGAGATGGCGCCCGGCAGCATAGGCCAGGTCAGAGAAGTGGCGTCCCAGCTGTTGTTCTGGGCAAAAAAGACGCACATCCCCGTGTTTCTTATCGGCCATGTCACAAAGGATGGAGCGATCGCGGGGCCGAAAGCTCTCGAGCACATTGTGGACACCGTTCTCTATTTCGAAGGCCCGCGACAGCATCCGCACCGAATCGTTCGCACGATCAAAAATCGATTTGGACCCGCAAACGAGCTGGGGATTTTTGAGATGTCAGGCTCGGGGCTCCGTCCCGTGGAAAAGCCCTCGGCCCTGTTTCTCTCGCAGTCAGAAACCCTGAAGCCGGGTTCCGCTGTTGTTTCCTGTGTCGAAGGGTCTCGCCCGCTGCTCGTTGAAATTCAGGCGCTGGTATCGAGAACGCACTTCGGGGCGCCCCGGCGGCTGGCGACAGGAGTGGATCCGCAGCGCCTTGCCCTGCTCTCCGCAGTACTGGAAAAGCGGCTTGGTGTGAACTTGTGGGATCAGGATATTTATCTGAATGTCGTTGGCGGACTCGAAGTGGCCGAACCTGCCGCTGACCTCGCCATCGTTGGAGCCATTCTTTCCAGCCTTTTCAATAAGCCGATCATGGCATCCACCGTCGTATTCGGAGAAGTTGGACTGGGAGGAGAAATCCGCCCGACGATGTTCACCGAGCTCCGCTTGAAGGAAGCTCTAATGCTGGGCTTCACGCGTGCCGTGACGCCCATGCATAATGGGACTCTGGAGATGCGCAGCACCAGGGTGGAAATCTTCCCCGTTCGAAACCTCCAGGAAGCGCAGCCCGCATTGTTTGGGTGACAGCCGGCGTCTTTTGTCTGAAATAGGCATCCTTTGTATTCGTATTGATTTTTAATGAGGAGAAACCAAATGAAGTTCTCTGCACTCGTCACAATGATTCTAGTTCTTGCCATGCCGGTGTTCGCGGCCGATGTGGATGGGAAATGGATCGGCAACGTCGCAACACCTAACGGCGATTTGCCGGTCGCCTTCACCTTCAAGGCAGATGGTGCAAAGCTGACGGGCACGACTACGGGCTTTGATGGCGCCGAGGTTCCTATCAGCGACGGCAAGGTCGACGGAAAGAACATAACGTTTAAGGTCACCTTTGATTTCGGAGGAATGCCCTTCGTTCTGGATTACAAGGGCGTCGTCTCTCCCGCGGAAATCAAGCTAACGGGTGAAGCCGCCGGAATGCCGTTTGAATTGTCGCTGAAAAAGGCGCCCGCGACGACGGCGCCCGCCGCGAAGAATTAGGGAATTTAGGGGACGGACTACTCAACCCCAGCTCCAGCGGGAAAATAGCGATGTCCGCACCATTTCGTCCGGAGTATGGGGGGTGAGTAGTCCGTCCCCTAATTCCCCTCGTACTTGTAATTCAGGTTCGGTTGATTTGGCTTCAGGTGATCGACGTCGCGGTTATTCTCGGTGCACGTGTACGGCATGATTCGGTCTTTGTTGTCGTCGAAGCGTGTGAAGGTGCGCGTGATTGACCACGGCTTTGAAAAGTAGACCGGATCTTCAAATGTTGCTGTCCATTCCATCTTGTCTTCGGCGGTCTTGCGGAATCGCTCCGTAAGATGCAGCTTGCTGCTGTGTTCGTGACCTGCCGTATCGAGCCACGAGCGCTCGTTCAAACCCACCGTGTCCACGACCAAAGTGTCACCTTCCCAACGGCCAATGGAGTGCCCCATGAATTCCGGATAATCCGCAATATCTGCCGGATGGCTACGGCCATCGGTGTAGACCATGCGCCAGATTGTCTGGTATTCGAATAGAAGCGCGATTCGATCATCCTGCTGCACGACCACAAAAGGAAACGGAGAAGTCAGGACGCGCGAAGGACCCGGTGGCAGGCAGAAGCCTGTCGGATCCTTCGACGTATCTACAGTCCTCCAACGTTCGGCGCCGTAGGCTGTGTAGGGAGGCTCATGGCCCAGAGCGTCCGCGAGATTCGGCGTGTACTGATTGCGCCAGCCGCCGGCGAGATTTGGCGGAGACTTTTTCTGCGGAGTTTGAGCCCGCAGAGGCGAACTTGGCGAACTTAAGGTGAGTGCAAGGAGAGTGAAGAGAAAAAGCCCTCGCTTCGTCACTTCGTGTCTCCACCCGAGGATGCACCGAATACAGTCTTGCCGTCAGCCAGAGTTGCTGTCCGCATGTTGGCGAGGTTAGTGCCATCTTTGGCTACCCATCCCTCAACGGTTACTTGATCGCCAACTTTAAGAGAATCGATGCGCCAGCCAGCCCTGTACAGCATGCTGGGAGCGCCACCCTCGATCGCCCAGTTGATGCTTTTGCCAGCCTCCGATTTGACGTCCATGTAGAAGTAGATGTGCGGATTCATCCACTCCACCTTTGTCACCGCTCCCTTCAGCGTGATGGGCTTGGTTCGATCGTATTGTGCGGCGAAGGAGTGATGTCCCAGTAAAGGGACAATGGAAACAATGAGCATGCAGAGACCTGCAATCAAGGTTAGTTTCCGCGTTTGCATCGTTCCTCCATAGTCCTTCCGACAATTCGAAAGTGAACTGTAGTTCCAGGATTTTTCAGAGTCAAACATTCGTCCGACTTGGATTCATTTTGAATTGGAAGCCCTGAAAGTGGGATCATCCCTCGACCAATCCTCTGAAAGGAATCCCTATGCGAGTCCGCATTGTTATTTTTTCAATGATCCTGGCTTTGGCGGGCATCTCCTTATTCTCCGTGAGTCAGTTTGTATTGGCGCAGCAGCCAGTGACACTGACTGTTCGCGTCGATCAGCCGGGCGCGAAGATCGATCCGATGTTCTATGGTCTGATGACCGAGGAGATTAACTTCTCGTACGACGGCGGGCTTTACGCGGAACTGATTCGAAATCGGACCTTCAGAGACAATGCCCAAAATCCCGTGAACTGGTCCGTCGCGAAGTACAACGGTGGTGAGGGTTCCATCACCCTGGAGAACAATCCGGTGCCGAACACTCGTTTGACAACGGCGCTGAAGCTTGACGCCACGTCGATCACTGGAAATCAACGCGTCGGCATTGCCAACGAAGGTTACTGGGGTATCCCTGCTAAGCCGGACACGACTTATCGCGTTTCCTTCTACGCTAAAGCCGGCGCGGGTTTCAAAGGACCTTTAACGGTAGCCATCGAAAGCATTGATGGAAGCACTGTCGCTGCGAAAGCGGATATCGGACAGATCTCGCCAGAATGGAAGAAGTACACCACCACGTTGAAGACTGCGAAGGCAGCGAAGGAATCAACTGCGAACCGTTTCGTAATCTCAACAGGCGCTCCCGGTACGATCTGGTTCAGTCTCGTCTCTGTGTTTCCGCCAACCTATAAGAATCGACCAAACGGAAACCGCATCGACATCATGGAGCTGTTGGCCGAAATGAAACCTGCATTTCTGCGGTTTCCTGGCGGCAACTATCTCGAAGGTCCCAATTACGAGAATCGCTTCAACTGGAAGGAAACGATTGGCCCTCTCGAGCAACGACCGACGCACCAGACTCCCTGGCGGTACCACTCCTCGGACGGCATGGGTCTGCTCGAATTCCTGGAGTGGACGGAAGATCTCAACATGGAACCCATCCTGGCCATTTACGCCGGTCTGCACATCGACAATGGCGCGCGGATCATCCGCGGAGAGGAATTGAAGCCGCACGTGCAGGACGCTCTTGACGAGCTCGAGTACGTCACTGGAGGAACAAATACGACATGGGGCGCGCGGCGCGGCCGGGACGGGCATCCGAGACCGTTCAAGCTGCGCTTCGTCGAGATCGGAAATGAAGATTGGCTGAACATGGGTACCGCGAGCTACGACGAACGGTTCACCATGTTTTACGATGCTATCAAGGCAAAGTACCCGGACATTAAGATCATTTCCACGATGCGGTCGCAGGACAGGAACTTCGTCCACAGCCGCAACCCCGACTATCTCGACGATCACTTCTATATCAATATTCCGACTGCGCTGAGACAAGCGCACCTGTACGACAACTACAGTCGGAGTGCGACGAAGATTTTTGTCGGCGAATGGGCCACGAACAATCCCCGGGTGGGCGACACACCGATGATGGCGTTCGCACTGGGCGACGCTGCCTGGCTGACCGGTCTCGAGCGCAACGCGGATGTTGTGCTGATGAATTGCTATGCACCGCTGTTTGTGAACGTCAATCCCGGAGCTCGTCAGTGGGCCGTTGATCTGATCGGATATGATGCGCTTCAAAGCTTCGGTTCGCCGTCCTACTATGTCCAAAAAATGTTCTCCAACAACCGCGGCGACGTAGTCCTGCCGGCGAAGTTTGATCCATTGCCGGCACTGTCGCCTGAGGAGATCCCCGTTGCTCCCCAACCGCCTGCCCCTCAGGGCGCAAATCGTGGCGGCGGGCGAGGTCCTGCACCACCTACCGGGACATTTGATGGCCTCTACGTCAGCGCTACTCGCGACAACGCGAATGGCGACGTTATTCTCAAGCTTGTAAATGTCCAGGTGAAGGCGCAATTGCTGCAGATCGATCTCCAGGGTGTGCCCACAGTCCGAAAGGATGCCAGTGGCGAGCTCATTACAGCTGAATTGGGAGCTATCAATACGGTGGGGGAGCCGCGTAAAGTTGTGCCGCAGTCGATCACGATCAGGGATGCAGGGACGAAGTTTTCACATCAGCTGCCGAAACATTCTGTGAGCGTGATTCGGCTGAAGACCCGTTAGGGAACGAGGCTTTGTGAGCGCAGGCGGAAACAAGTGGGAGGAGCGCTGGCATCCACTGCGAGAAGAGTGGGTCATTATTGCAGCCCATCGGCAGGATCGTCCCTGGCATGGCGAAACGGTCGAGGGAGCCGTCGAGCAGCGGACAGGGCTGCCCGAGTTTGTTGACACCTGTTACTTATGTCCGGGTAATCCGCGAGTCAGCGGCAAGCGCAATCCCGACTATCGCGGCATCTATGTTTTCGACAACGATCATCCATGTGTGGGCCTCAATGCTCCTGCCGGGCTCGAATCGACGTCTGGCTTCTACCGGAACCGTCCGGCGCAAGGTCTGGCACGTGTGCTCTGTTATAGCTCACGGCACAATGCGACTCTCGCGGAACTCGAGATAGAGGAAATCCAAACGCTGCTCATAGCATGGCGGGAACAATATGAAGATCTCGGCTCGCGCCCCGAGATTTGCCATGTATTAATTTTCGAAAACAAGGGCGAAATCGTTGGGGTCTCCAATCCGCATCCCCACTGCCAGATCTACGCGACGAATTTCGTGTTCAAGACAATTGAAAACGAAGCCAATGTCTCCCGACGTCATTATGCAGACACCGGTCGCGTCCTATTTCAGGACGTTCTGAAAGCCGAGCGAGATGATGGCCGGCGCATAATTTTCGAAAACTCCTCGGCGATTGCTTTCATGCCGTATTTCGCCAGGTATGCCTATGAATGTTACGTTGCGCCGAAAGCAACACATCCGGGTCTTACTGGGATAAGCGGAGAGGAATTGCGGGATCTTGCGCAGGCTTTGAAGATCATGACCGTTCGATATGACAATCTGTGGAGGATGCCATTCCCTTATGTAATGACCCTCCATCATGCGCCGACCGGCGGAGGCGACTACAGTGGTTTTCACTTTCATATCGAGTTTCATCCGCCTTTGCGGAAGCCCAACCTCCTCAAGTACCTTGCAGGCCCGGAAATAGGCGGCGGAAATTTTCTCGGAGATACTCTGCCGGAAGAGAAGGCTCGGGAACTGCGAGAGCTGTCCGACACCCACTACAAGCAGGGATCGTAGCGTGACCGAAGCCCGAGACCTTCAGGACTTCCTGGACACGATCCGCGCACAGACTAACTTTTTTGACGGTGATGTTCCGGTCACAATTGCACGCGCTCCCGGGCGCCTGGATGTGATGGGAGGTATTGCGGATTATTCCGGATCCCTTGTCTTGCAGCGTCCGATAGCCGAGGCGACCTTTGTGGCGCTGCAGACGACGGATCAGCCGGCTATTGAGGTCATGAGTGTTAGGCCCGAGGCAGCGGGGGAACCAAGGTACTTCAGGGCGAGTCTCGCGAAGCTTGCTCCGGCCGGAAAACCTCTCACATATACGCAGGTTCGGGAATTCTTCCCCAACGATTCTGGCCATCACTGGGCAGCCTACGTGGTCGGAGCCTTTGTCGTTTTGATGCGCGAGCGCCAGGTTCGATTTCCCGGAGGAGTGAAGATTCTCATTTCGTCCTCTGTTCCCGAGGGAAAGGGCGTCGCATCTTCGGCGGCGCTTGAAGTGGCCTCAATGCAGGCCATCGTCTCAGCCTTTCGCATCTCTCTGGATCCGCACGCAATGGCGCTGCTATGTCAGAAAGTTGAGAATCTGGTGGCGGGCGCCCCTTGTGGCGTGATGGATCAAATGACTGCGGTTCTCGGCACGGAAGACGCGTTGCTTGCGCTCCTTTGCCAACCGGCTGAATTGCAGGTTCCTATTCGCGTTCCTACCGACATTGCCTTCTGGGGGCTGGACTCCGGGGAGCGGCATGCGGTAGGGGGCACGAGTTATGAATTGGTACGCGCGGGAGCTTTCATGGGATTGAGGATCATAGGCGATCAAGATCGGTGGAAGGGCTATCTCGCGAACATAACCATCTCGGACTTCGAACGAGACTTCCTGCATCGCCTGCCCGAAGAGATAACCGGCCAGGAATTCCTAAGCCGATATTCCTCAACATCCGATGCCGTCACGCGGGTCCGCCCAACGTGCACCTACAGGGTTCGTCGTGCGACGGCTCATCCTGTTTATGAGCGTCATCGCGCTGAGGAATTTCGCGAACGTCTGGCGGGTTCTCCGAGCGAAGAACAATGGACTTCTCTCGGTGAACTGATGTATCAGTCGCACGCGAGTTATTCCGCTTGCGGGTTGGGATCGCCTGCGACGGACATGATCGTTGATCTTGTCCGGAAGGAAGGCCCTGATCAGGGCTTGTATGGCGCGAGAGTTACCGGCGGCGGCAGTGGCGGAACAGTCGCCATCCTGGGTCGCGCAGATGCGGCGTCTGCTATTGACAGGGTGCGCAACCGTTACCGCAATGCTACAGGTTATGAGCCCTTGCTTTTTTCGGGTGCTTCAAAGGGCGCAGCGAGCTTTGGATCGCTGAGCGTGAGTCTCTAAAGAGGAGAGTTCTCCATGAAAAGATGCTTCGCATGGATTCTGTTCGTTCTTTCGCTCCTGCTGATTTCCTGCAGTTCCGGCGCCGGCGATAAGACTTCGAAGCAATTGAAACTGGCTTTTGTGACCAACAATTCCGCGGATTTCTGGACGATCGCCCGCAATGGAGTCGAAAAGGCGGACGCCGAACTCACTGATGTTTCAGCGGACTTCAGGTTCGTTTCCGATCCCCCCGCAGCCGAGCAGAAACGAATCATTGACGACCTTCTGGCTAAAGGAGTCGATGGAATTGCAATCTCTCCCGCGGACCCGCATAACCAGACAGCGCTGATCAACGATGCTGCCAGCAAGGCTCTGGTATTTACCCAGGATAGCGACGCCCCGGAGAGTAACCGAGCGTGCTACATCGGCACGGACAACGTCGCCGCGGGCCGGCAGGCCGGAGACCTGATCAAGGAGGTTCTTCCTTCCGGGGGAAAAGCCATGCTTTTCGTTGGGCAGTTGGATGCCCAGAACGCCCGGGAGCGCATTCAGGGTATTAAAGAAGCCTTGATGGGGACAAAGGTTGAAATCATCGATACGCGTACCGACGATGGCGACGCGGTCCGCGCCAAGGCGAACGTTTCAGACGCAATTGTTAAGTACCCCGATCTGAAAGCTCTGGTTGGTCTATGGAGCTACAACGGTCCCGCGATTCTCAGTGCTGTCAAGGACGCGAAAAAATCGGGTCAAATCAAGATCGTGGCTTTCGATGAGGCGGATGAGACTCTGGCCGGCATCCAGGAAGGCGCAATCTATGCGACCGTTGTCCAACAGCCGTACGAGTTTGGCTACCAGGCGATCAAGCTGATGTCCCAGGTGCTCAAAGGCGACAAGTCGGTGATCCCCGCGAATAAGCAGATCATTATTCCGACCCTTGTAGTGAACAAGGGCAATGTCGAGGACTTTACGAAGAAGATCAACGAACTCCGCGGAAAGCATTAGCCGGTTACAGCCGACCTTGCGGGAGTTTCAGACTTGTGAGTTCATAACGTTCATCGTTCCTAATGCTGGACCCAATGTCGGGCCCAATATCTGGCGAACTCAAATGACCTGTGCGTAACGGCGCCGCTTGGAACGGCGCGGAAGCGTGTACAGCAGAACCATCGCAAAGAGCGACGTAGATGGAGTGCGTGGCGGAGGAGACGGAACGTCTACTTTCGTGGGGTCTGCTTCGGCAGAAATATCCGAACGGTAGACCCAGCCGGATTGGGCCGCAGGCGGAATGTCCGGCGGAATCTGAAAAGTCGGTTTGTCTCTTCTAGATTTTGGCATACGCAACCAGGGTTTCTGAACGGTTG
>Ga0068863_100000170_pt1 | contig 70180 bp, 65 predicted proteins | sample KBSSwiS62_FD_66596 | JGI IMG/M metagenome (GOLD analysis project Ga0068863, IMG submission 66596) | Switchgrass rhizosphere microbial communities from Kellogg Biological Station, Michigan, USA - KBS Switchgrass S6-2 | ecosystem: Host-associated > Plants > Roots > Rhizosphere > Soil ... | reverse complement strand
TCCATCGTCCGTTTCTGGTGGGTGACGATGACGAACTGGGCGCGGTCGGAGAAGCGGCGGATCAGCTGCAGGAAGCGGTCGATGTTGGCGTCGTCGAGGGCGGCCTCGACCTCGTCGAGGATGTAGAAGGGGCAAGGCCGGGCGAGGAAGACGGCGAAGACGAAGGCGATCGCAACCAGCGACTTCTCGCCGCCCGAGAGCAGCGAGAGCTTGCGGGTCGACTTGCCGGCCGGGGTGACCTCGATCTCGACCCCGAACTCGTCGCGTTCTTCCTCTGCCTCCTCGCCATCGCCCTCCTCGCTGGCCTCGGCACTCTCCGCCTCGGCCTCACGGACGGCGCGCAGGCTGACCCGGCGCAGGCGGCCGCTGCCGCCCGGGAAGAGGTGCTCGACCATCTCCTCGAAGTTCTTCGCGGTCGCCTCGAAGGTCTGCTCGAAAGCGCGCTCGATCTCGCGGTCGATGTCGCGGATCAGCGCCTCCAGCTCGCGCATTCCCCGCTCGGTGTCCTCGCGCTGAGCCTGCAGCGACTCGACGTGCTCACGCGCCTCCTCGTACTCGCGCTCGGCCAGGGGGTTGACCGGGCCGATCTGGGCGCGGCGGCGCTCCAGTCGCACCAGCCGCCGATCGATCTCCGCCCGCTCCTCCTCGCTCAGTGGCTGCTCGGCCGGCGCGACCTCTTCGTCGAGGCGCTCGGCGATCGAAGCCAACTCCTTGGCGGCCTCGGCGCGGCGGTCGCCGAGGTGCGCCGCCTCGACCTCGACTTCGGTCAGCTTGTCGGAGGCGGCGGTCATCTCCGTCTGCAGCTCGTACTCGCGCTGCGAGCAAGCGCGCATCTCCTCGGCGATCTCGTCACCGTCGCCCTCGCCGCCGACCACGGTGCGCTCGATACGTTCGACCCGGGCGCGGATCGCCGCCTCTGCCGCGGCGGCGGAGGAAGCGGCGGCGCGAACGTCGTCAAGCAGCTCCTCGCCGGTGGTCAGACGCTTGCGCAGCATCTCGCGGTGGCGCTCGCCGAGCAGTCCCTCGGCGCGCTTGGCGTGGCGCAAGGCGCGCTCGGCACCGCCGCGAACCGCCCCCAGAGCCGCCTCGCGGGCGGACTCGCTCGCCTCGGCGAAGCGGGCCCGGGTGAGACCATCCGCGGCGCTGGTCAGACCGGCGTCGATCTCTCCCAGCTCCTCCTCCAGCTTGCGCGCCCGCTCGCCCGGCGCCGCCGCGCCACTGACATCCAAGGTCAGGGGGCCGAGCTCGACCCGCAGCGCCTCGAGGCTGGCCGAGATATCGCCCTCGCGGTCGCTCAGGCCAGAGGCACGAATGGCGACCCGCTGCTGCTCGCCACGCAGCTTGGTCAGCACGCCCCAGGCCTGGGTGCGCTCGCGGTCGCGAGCGGCGAAGCGCTCCTCGGCCGCGCGCCGTTTCTCGCTCACCTCGACTAGGCGCTTCTCGATCTCGGTCCGCTGTGCGCGCGCCTGCGCCGCCGCCTTCTCGGCGGCGGCCGCCCGATCGGCGCCGAAGCGCAGCTCCTCGGCAACGATCTGACCGCGCAGCCCCAATTCCTCACGCTCGATTCGCGCTCCCAGCTCCGCCGCCTGCGCCTGTCGCTTCAGCGGCCGCAGACGGGCGCGGGCCTCGCGCTCGAGATCGAGCGCGCGATCGAGGTTGTCGCGCGCCGCCCGCAGCTTCAGCTCGGCGCGGCGGCGGCGTTTGCGGTGCTTGCCGAGCCCCGCCGCCTCCTCGACCAGAAGGCGCCGCTCGCGCGGCTTGGAGTGGACGATCGACTCGACCCGGCCCTGGCTGATCACCGAGTGCATCTCGCGACCGAGGTTGGTATCGGAGAGCACCTCGGTCACGTCGACGAGACGGCAGCGGGCGCCGTTGAGGCGATAGCCGCCGTCGCCGGAGCGATCGAGCGTGCGCTTGACCGCGATCTCGGAGAGCTCGGTGGCGGCGCGACCGGCGGAGTTGTCGATCGTCACCTCGACTTCGGCGGCCCGACGCTGGCCAACGCCCTTGCCGCCGGCGGAGATCACGTCCTGCATCGAGGCGCCGCGGATCGCCCCTGGGCTCTGCTCGCCCAGAGCCCAGAGCACCGCGTCGGTGATGTTCGACTTGCCGGAGCCGTTGGGGCCGACGATCACGCTGACGCCGGGCGAGAACTCCAGCCTCGCCCGCTCGGGGAACGACTTGAACCCCTTCATCTCAATCGATCTCAGATACATCGTCTAGTCCCTTGGCCCTCGCTGCGAAGGCTCGCGATTGAGTCGGACGCGACCGCCACGCACGAGCACCATCTAGCCCCCCAGGCGCTTCAGCGCCTGCTCTGCTGCGTCCTGCTCGGCCGCCTTCTTGCTTCGACCCACACCTTCGCCGACCCGCTCGGAGTCGATGATCGCTGCCACTTCGAACTTGCGTTTGTGCGGCGGGCCGGATTCGGCGATCACCTCGTAGCTTACGCGCGAGTGCCGGCGCGCGAGCAGCTCCTGCAGCGCCGACTTGAAGTCGATCCGGGTATCGGCGGCGTGCTCGATCCGCGGCTCGAAGGCGGCGGCGACGGCCTCGGCGGTGCGTTCGAAGCCGAAGGCGATGAAGCAGGCGCCGATCAGGGCCTCGGTCGCCTCGGGCAGCGGTCGCTCACCGCTGAGCAGGACCTCCGCCGGGATCCCGACCTGCATTTCCTCGGGCTCGTTGTCGCGCAGCATCTCCGGCACCCCGAGCTCACGGCCAACCTCGGCGCAAGAAGCGCCCCTGACCGCCTGGTTGTGGACCTTGGTCAGACCCCCCGCATCCACCTCCGGGAAGCGGCCGACCAGGTCACGAGCGACGGCGAGCGCAAGCACGCTGTCGCCGAGATAGGCAAAGCGCTCATAGGAATCGGCCCGATCCTCGGTCCAGGAGGAGTGGGTCAAGGCCTGCCGCCGCAGCTCCTCGGGCAGCTCCGCGACGAGGCTGGAGAGTGCGGTGACGCTCACGCCGGCGCGTGCTCGAGCACGAACTCGACTGCGTCGCCGACGGTTGCGATCTTCGCCGCCTGCTCCTCGGAGACGGAGATCCCGTAGGTGTCCTCCAGCTCCATCACCAACTCGTAGAGGTCGAGCGAGTCGGCGTCGAGGTCGTCCTTGAAACGAGTCCCCTCGCCGATCCCGGCGGCGTCGACCTCGAGCTCCTCGGCGAGGTGCTCGCGAACCAGGGTGAGGACTTCCTCGCGGGTCATCGCCGGGTTCCTATCACGCCTCGTCCCGGGCTTCACGATCAGCGGAAAGAGAGCCGCGAGTTGCGCCACTTTCCTGCAAAAGAGCCGCGGTCCGAGCCACTGCATCGACCTCGACCGAGCGTGCCGCCAGCCGCACCGCGTTGGCGATCCCCTCGGCGCCCGAGCTGCCGTGGCCGACCACGGCGATGCCACGCAGGCCGAGCAGGATCGCGCCGCCGGTCGTGTCGGGGTGCAGCTCGCGGCGCAGACCGCCAAGCGCCGGTCGCATCAGCAGCCCGCCAAGAGCAGCAAGCGGATTGGAGCGCGCGACGTCACGAATCGCCCCGGTAACCGTCTTCGCCGTCCCCTCCATCAGCTTCAGCGCGACGTTGCCGGTGAAGCCATCGGTGACGACGACGTCGGCAACTCCCGAAGGCAGGTCGCGCCCCTCGACGTTGCCGGCAAAATCGATCCCGGTGCTGCCGGAGAGGATCTTGTTAGCGGCGACGCCCTCCTCGCGCCCCTTGCCCGCCTCCTCACCGACCGAGAGCAGACCGACGCGAGGGCGCTCGACCCCGAGCACCGCCTCGCTGAAGGCTGCGCCGAGGTAGGCGAACTGGACCAAATGCTGAGCTCGCACTTCGGTGTTGGCGCCAACGTCAAGGAACAGCACAGGCTTGCCAGGAACCGGAAGCTGCACCGCCAACGCCGGCCGCTGCACGCCTTTCAGCCGCCGCAGACCAAAGGTGGCAGCAGCCATCGTCGCCCCGGTCGAGCCACCGCTGACCATCGCTTCACTACGCCCATCAGCGACATCGGCGGCCGCGCGGACCACCGAAGCCTCTTTCTTGGCCCGCACGGCGGATACGGGGTCCTCGTCATTGCCGATCCAATCCGTCGTCGGCACAACCTCAACCCCGTCGACACCACCCAGCCCAAGCTCCTCCACTGGACCGAAGACCCGAACCCGAACCCCATCCGCCGCCGCCATCCGCGCACCGGCAGCGAGCACGTCGAACCCCTGCTCCGCCCCGAACCCATCCAGGGCCACGGTCGGCCCAGTCGCCAAGCGCTACTCCGAGTCGGTGGGCGTAGCGGAAGGCTGGGCGATCGGGTGTTTGATGACCTCACGCCCCGCGTAAGTCCCACAAGTCGGACAGACCCGGTGCGGCAGGCGCGGGCTATGGCAACGAGGACAGCGGTTCAGCCGTGCCTTGCCAGCCTTGTGGTTGGCCCGCCGCTTGTCGCGGCGAGCACTGGAAGTTCTCTTCTTCGGGACAGCCATCGGACGCAGGATGGTAGCGGCCAGAAGCTCCAGAGGGCGTAGAGAGGCCCGGCACCCCCTCTGAAAACACTCCAGCGCGAAGCGCGTTTTCAGAGGGGGTGCCGGGCCTCTCCCTCAGTACGAAGCTCGAACCACAGCCAGATCGTCGGCCTGCCAGGTCACTTCCCCGCCGGACCAATCGAGCAGGCTCTGGAGCTTCTGTGGCTCGAATGCGTCACCGATGACGAAGGAACGGGACTGCTCGGCGACCCGGCGGCAAAGAGCTTGGAGCTGATCGTCAGGAAGTTCGCCAGCGGAGAGCACGGAGATCACCAGGTCCCAGGGCCCGTCAGGCAGAGGGTCCTCCATGCGGGCCAGCTGGACGTCGTCGTAGCTCTGGCGAGCGCGGAAGACCATGTCCGGGCTGGCGTCGAGGCCGATCACCCATGCGTCCGGGTGCGCCTCGATCAACCGCCGCGTGGTCTCCCCGGTCCCCATGCCCAGCTCCAGCACCCGCTCGGGCGAAAAAGGGATCGCCGCGATCGCCGCTTCCTGCAGCTCGTCGTAGCGCGGGATCTGCGCGCGGATCCGCTCCAGGTAGACCTCGGGTGTCCAGTCGAATCGATTCATTCCCTAATCTCGATGCAGGCCATCGTAAGCCCGGCTCAAGCGGAGGGAGAATCAATGGCACAAGGGACAACCATCATCGACCTCGCACGACTTTCCCTGTCCCACGGCGAGGGACGCCGACTCGACCTGCCAGTGCGCCTCGAGCCACTCGAGCTCGCCGGCCAGTCCTACGCGATCTCAACCGAATCGGTGCCGACCAGGCTCGACGTCTCGAGGCCGAGCAACGGCTACGCCTTCCGCCTCCGCTTCCCCCTCCGCATCGAGGGCCCCTGCATGCGCTGCCTGGAAGACGCCGCGCTGGAGACCGAGGTAGAGGCCCGCGAGGTAGCTCAAGACAACACGGACGACGAGGAGCTACGCAGCCCCTACGTAGACAACGATGAGCTAGACCTAGGCCGCTGGGCCCACGACGCCGCCGTCCTGGCAATCCCCACCCAATTCCTCTGCCGCCAAGACTGCGCCGGCCTCTGCCCAGTCTGCGGCGAGCCCTTGAACGACGCAGACCCCGAGGACCACAAGCACAATCAAGCGCCCGACCCTCGCTGGGCGAAGCTCAGCGAGCTAAAGCTCGAGGAGTGAGAGGAGGAGGCAGTCGCCTCCTCAAAACACTCAGCGCGAAGCGCGTTTTGAGGAGGCCCACGGCCACCTCGCCACCACTACTCCTGCTGATCGAGCTCCGCAACGGGCTGCTGTTCCTCGTCCCGCCCAGCGAGCCGGTCGCGGCCACGCTGCACCGCAGCAAGGAACTTCTGAAGGTTGACCTCGAGCGTGTTGAGGATCTCGTCGGCGTAGTCCTCGGCGCCGAGGCGGATCTCACGCTCACGTGTGCGGGCGTCCTCGACGATCTCGTCGGCGGCGCGCTCGGCCTGCTTGGTGACCTCCTCGTCGGAGATCAGGCGGGCCTGCTGCTCACGGGCCTCGCGGACTATCCGCTCCGCCTCGCGCTTGGCCTCGGCCAGCATCTCCTGGCGCTCCTTGACGATCCAGCGCGCCTGCTTGATCTCCTCAGGGATCGTCGCCCGCATCTGGTCGAGCAGGTCGTAGATCTCCTCGCGATCGACGCGCACCTGGTCCGTGAGCGGCACCGGCCGCGCGTTGTGGACCACATCGTCGAGCTTGTCTATTAGAACGAGAACGTCCATCAGAAGGTCGTAAGCCTACGTGTCGGGGGCATCTTCGGTGAAGAAGCGGTTATTTCCTCGGCTTTTTGCAAGCTCTCGCCCACATCCGCTCCGTGCCGGGAAGCCTACCTGTCGTCAAAGCGCTGCGCCATCGCGGCTGCCACGGGCGTCGGGACGAGGTCGGAAACGTCGCCCCCAAAGGTCGCCATTTCCTTGACCCCGGTGGAGGAAAGGAAGCTGTACTGGGGCGAAGCGATCATGTAGATGCTCTCGATGCCGGGGTCGAGCTTGCGGTTGAGCTGGGCCATCTCGAACTCGTACTCGAAGTCGGAGATCGCCCGCAGGCCCTTGACGATCGCCCTTGCCCCCTGTTCGCGGGCGAACTCGACCAGCAGGTTGGAGAAGATCCGCGCCTCGACGTTGCCCAGGCTTGCCGTCGCTTCTTCGATTAGGCCCTTGCGCTCCTCGGCCGTGAACAGCGTCTTGTCCTTGCGCATTGGGTTGTTGACGACGCCGACGACGACGCGCTCGAAGACCTCGGAGCTGCGGGTGATGATGTCGATGTGGCCGTTGGTGACCGGGTCATAGCTGCCCGGGCAGACCACGGTGCCGGCACGCTTGTCCATCAGGCCGGTTCCCCGTAGAAGGCGACGTCGGCGGCGCCGTAGCGACGCTGGCGCAGGCGGGGCAGCGACTCGATGCGCAACGGACGGCCAGCGCCGCTCTCGACTATAGCCCGCCCCCCCGGGTTGAGAAGGCGCGGCAATTGAGTATCCAGTTCCTGCCCCACGCGGTCGGCGAGTCTATAGGGGGCATCGACGAAGACGAGGTCGAAGGTCGCGTCGTCCTCCTCCGCCTGGGCGGTCAGCCAGCGCGAAACGTCAGCGCGAACCAGCTCGACCCGCTCGCCGAGACCGAGGTGCTCGACGTTGCCGAGGGCGGCGCGGGTGTCGCGGTCGACCAGGGTGGCGCGGTCGGCGCCGCGCGAGAGCGCCTCGATCGCCAGGGCGCCGGTACCGCAGTAGAGATCGAGCACCCTGGCATCCACAACTCTGCCACCAAGGGCCGAAAAGATTGCCTCGCGGACGCGGTCGGATGTCGGCCGCACCTTCCAACCGCGCGGCGCAACCAACCGCTGCCCTCCGAGCTCTCCTGCGATTACGCGCACATCAGAGTGGTATCGGGTCGGCGGCACCGGCGCCGAAACGGCGGCGGGCGGCCTCCAATAGCGGGCCGAGCTCGGGGGCATCCAGCGTGCCGTGTTTGCGGAGCAAGGCAAGGACCTCGTCGCGGGCGGAAACGAGGATCGGCGTGTCATCCGGCAGCTCGGCAACTGCGAAGCGAGGCAGGCCGTGCTGGCGGGTGCCGAGCACCTCGCCCTCGCCGCGCAGGCTGAGATCGACCTCGGCCAGCTTGAAGCCGTCGCGCTCGCGCTCGACCGCCTTCAGCCGGCGCCTCGCCATGCCCCCCGCGTCTTCAGGGAAGAGCAAGCACTGGGACTTGTGCTCGCCGCGGCCAACCCGACCCCGCAGCTGGTGCAACTGAGAGACGCCGTAGCGCTCCGCCCCCTCGATCACCATCACGGTCGCGTTTGGCACATCGATCCCGACCTCGATCACCGTGGTCGCCACCAACACGTCAGTCTCGCCGGATGCAAACGCCTCCATCGCCGTGGCCTTGTCCGCAGAGCGCATCTGCCCGTGGATCACGCCGACGTTGAAGTCGCGCAGCTCGCCGACGGCGAGCCGCTCGGCCTCGACCTCGGCCGCGCGTCCTTGCAATTTCTCCGACTCTTCGACCAGGGGGCAGACGACATAGGCCTGGCGACCCTCGCGCAGGCGCTCGCGGATGAACTCGTAGGCGGCGGCGCGGTCGGCCTCCTCGACGATCCGAGTCTGCACCGGCTTTCGCCCCGAGGGCAGCTCGTGCAGCGCCGTCGTGTCGAGGTCGCCGTAGGCGGTCAAGGAGAGCGTGCGCGGGATCGGCGTCGCGGTCATGTGCAGCACGTGCGGGGCCATCCCCGCCACCCCCTTCGAGTCGAGCGCCTTGCGCTGCTCGACCCCGAAGCGATGTTGCTCGTCGACCACGGACAATCCCAAGCGAGCGAACTTGACCGTCGGCCCGATCAGCGCGTGGGTGCCGACGATCAGCCCCAGCTCGCCGCTGGCCAGGCGCTCGAGCGCTTCCTTGCGTCGCGCGGCCGGCGTCGCCCCGGTCAACAGTGCAAAGGGAGTCGCCTCCTCCGCCAGCAGCTTCCCCAAGGTCACCGCATGCTGCTCGGCCAAGGTCTCCGTGGGGGCCATCAGCACCGCCTGGAAGCCGGCTTCCAGCGCGCGCAGCATCGCGTACACGGCGACCACGGTCTTGCCACTTCCGACCTCCCCCATCAACAGCCGCTGCATCGGCTCGCCGGAGTCGAGGTCCCCGTCGATCTCGTCAAACGCCTTCAGCTGATCCCGCGTGGGCTCGAACGGCAGCGCTTCGAGCCAGCGCCCAACCGGCTTCCCCGGCCGGCCGAGCTTCGGCGCAGGCCGCGAAGCGCGATGCGCCCGCTTCCGCGTCGCCAGAATTGCCTGGTAGAGAAAGAGCTCCTCGAAGCGCAACCGCTCCCGCGCCTCCTCGACTTCCTCGGCGGTCTGCGGGAAGTGCACAGCCTCGATCGCATCGGCGGCGCCGGCGAGGCGGCGCCGAACCCGCAGGGCCGCGGGCAGCGGCTCCAGCACGTTTCCCACGGACTGGATCGCCTGCTCCATCCATTGCCGCAACCGTTGCGCTTTCAGCTGTTCGGTGCCGGGGTGAACCGGGATCAGACCTTCGCTAGGGTCGCCGCTGAACTCGTATTCGGAGACCCTCAGGCCCCGTTTGTCGATCGATCCCGTCAGCAGCAGGCGGGTGCCTTCGGTCAGCTTCGGCGCCAGCCAGGGCTGGTTGAACCAGGTCGCCCGCACGCTGCCGGAGTCGTCGCCGACTTTGACGCCGAGGATGGTCAATCCCCGTTTGCGAAAGGGACGGGGCGCGTTACCGAGCACCTCGACAGCCACGGTTGCCTGCTGCCCCGGCTCGACGCTGGCGAGCGGCACGATCTGCCGATCCTGGTGGCGGTAGGGAAAGCGCGTGAGCAGGTCGCCCACCGTGGCGATACCCGCCTCGGCAGCTGCCTCGGCCAGCTTCGGCCCGACGCCCTCGAGCGCCTGCAGCGAGACGTCGAGGGCGCTGGGTCGCGGCCAGCGGACCGGGGCTTTGCGCAACTGCGCCTGGGTTAGCTCGGAGGCTCCGGCGAAGGAACGCACTACTGAGCGGCGAGCAGCCACCACCAGCTCGGCTGACCGCCATCGTGGGTCTCGATCTCGACCCCGTCGGGAACATGAGGATCGAGCTCGTCGAGGGCGATCGGCGCGTCGTTGCCGGCGATCACGGTGACGATCTCGGCGCCGGCCGCGAGCTTCTCGATCGTCGCCGCAAGGGTCGAGCCGGCCCCTCCCCAGGCGACGATCTCCTCGCCGACGAAGCCGACCGCGTCGCCCTTGCGGAAGCGTCCGCCTTTGTCGTCGCGCGCCGCCGGGGCGACCCCGCCAACAGCCACGGTCTCCAGGGCAGCCTCGAGGCGCTCCGCGTTTTCCTCGATCGAGGCCGCGGGATCAAGCTCGACCAGGGCAAGTAGGCTCGCCTGCTGCGAGGCCGCCGCTACGACTCGGGCCGGCTTCTCCGACAGCTCGCAGGCTCGCTCGGCGGCCATGATCACGTTGGAGGAGCTGGGGAAGACCAGAACTTCCTCGGCCGACACCTCGTGGATGCCAGCCAGCAGCTCGTAGGTAGATGGGTTGAGGGTCTCGCCGCCGGGGACGACGTGGGCGCCGAGCTCGGCGAAGAGGCGCTCCAGGCCGTCGCCCGCTGCTACCGCGAGGGCACCCGTACGGCCCCCGTTGAGACGGGCCCGGCGCTCGGCGATCTGCTCGCGCATGTCAGCGACGTCGAGGTTGGTGACCTTGCCGGCGTCCTCGAAGAGGGCAACGGCAGCCTCCGGATCATCGGTGTGGACGTGGACCTTGAGCGTCACCTCGTCGCCGACGACCAGCACCGAATCGCCCAGGCCCTCCAGCCGCGGCAGGAAGTCGCGGCCGACCAGGCCGGTCCCGGAGACGATGAAGTTGGTGCAGTAGCTGAAGCGACTGTCCTCGTGATGGGGGCGGCTGAGCCGCGGCGCCTCGTGGTGGGAGATCTCGGGAACCTCGGCTCCATCACCCCGCAGGCCCGCGACGACCCCGGCCAGAATCAGCACCAGTCCGTAGCCACCGGCGTCGACGACGCCGGACTCGCGCAGCACGTCGAGCTGCTCGGGCGTCCGCTCCACGGCGCGCTGGCCGTCCTCGATCGCCCGCTCCATGATCTCGGCGAGGATCGCGTCCTGCTCGGCGTCGGCGACGCCCCGGTTGAGGCGTTGCTTGTCGGCATCGAGACGGGAGAGCTGGCGGGCAATCGAGTGCGCCATCTCGCGAAAGACGGTCAGCATCGTCCCCTCGGCCGGCTCGCGCACCGAGTCATAAGCGGCATCGGCGGCGCTGGCGAAGGCGGAGGCGACGAGCACCGGGTCGATCAGCTCACCCGGCCGGCTCGCCAACTCCTCGGCGGCGCCGCGGACGATCTGGCTGAGGATCACGCCGGAGTTGCCGCGCGCCCCCATCAGCGCCGCCCGGGCCAGCGCCTGGACCAACTGGGTGCGGCCGATCTCGTCGACCTCGAGGCCGTCGAGGCGATCGAGCTCCTCCATCACCGCCCGCATCGTCATCGCCATGTTGTCGCCCGTGTCGCCGTCGGCAACAGGAAAGACGTTGAGGTCGTTGACCTCTTGGCGACGGGCCTCCAGATTGGCGTAGGCGGAGCTGACGACGCGGCGGAAGCGCGCGATCGAGGGATCGGGCATCAGCCCGAAATCTAGCTATCGGGCTGGAGGACGCGAACTGCATCAAATTCCCGCCCTGCTGGATCGGGAATTTGATGCAGTTCGGCGGCGGGGGTCGAGCCGTCGGGTTCGCTACGGTGCGACGCTCGATGAGACGCTTCGCCACATGGTGCACCGGGCACCGCAAGACCGTGATTCTCAGCTGGATCGTCGCCCTGATCGGAATCGGGATGATCGCCGGCTCGGTCGGCTCCGACTTCACCGAAGAATTCAAGCTGCCGTCCTCCGATTCCCAGGAAGCCTTCGACCTGCTGGAAGAACGGTTCCCACAGCAGTCCGGAGTCACCGCGGAAATCGTCTATAAGGCGCCGGCCGGGGCAGACTCGGCAGCGGTGCGGAAGAAGATGGAGGCCGTCTTCGCTGAAGCGGCCAAGCTGCCACATGTCAGCGAAGTCGCCAGCCCTTACGCCTCAGGGGGCGCCGCGGCGGTCAGCAAGGACGGCGAAATCGCCTACGCAACCGTTCAGTACGACGTCACCACCGACAAACTCGAAAAGGACGACATCAAAAAGCTGGTCGCGATCGGCCGGGATGCCTCCGGCGACGGCCTGCAGGTCGAGGTGGGTGGGGCGCCAATCGAGGAAGTTCGCTCGGAAGAAGAAGGCGATTCCTCGTTTGCGATCGGCCTGCTCGCCGCCGTCGTGATCCTGCTGCTGACCTTCGGCTCGGTCGTGGCGATGGGGCTCCCCCTGCTCACCGCCCTCTTTGCCCTCGGCGTCGGCCTCAGCCTGGTTACCCTCGCCACCCACGTTTTCGACACCGCCGAGTTCGCACCTCAGCTGGCGGCGATGATCGGGCTCGGCGTCGGCATCGACTACGCGCTCTTCATCCTCACCCGCTTCCGCAACGGGCTCGACGAGGGCCTGGAGCCGCGGCAAGCGGCGATCGCGGCAGTCGACACGGCTGGGCGCGCCGTCCTCTTTGCCGGGATCACGGTGATCATCTCGCTGATGGGGATGCTGCTGCTCGGCATCAGCTTCCTCTACGGCGTCGCGATGTCCGCTGCGCTGGCGGTGCTGTTCACGATGATCGCCGCGCTGACCCTGCTGCCGGCGCTGCTGACGATCGCCGGCCGCCGGGTCGACCGGCTGCGCATTCCCGGCCTCGGCAAACGTGAGCCCTCAACCGCTGAAGACACGCGCTGGTTCCGCTGGAGCCGTGAGATCCAGCGCCGACCGGTGCTCTCCGCGGTGCTCTCAGGGGGACTATTGCTGGTGCTCTGCATCCCCACCCTCTCGCTGCGGCTCGGCTCCAACGACGCCGGCACCGACCCCGCCGGCTCAAGCACGCGCGCAGCCTACGACCTGCTCGCCGAAGGCTTCGGACCCGGCTTCAACGGCCCCTTCGCGATGGTGGCCGCGCTGCCGAGCAAGGGCGACGACGCAGCGCTGGTCACCTTGCGCAAGACCCTCGAGAACGAAGAGGGCGTGGCGAAGGTCACCTCGATCACGCTCAACCCGGCCAGGGACACCGGTGTCTTCCAGCTCTATCCGACGACCTCACCGCAGAGCAAGGAGACGACGGCGCTGCTCGACCGCATCCGCGGCGACGTCCTGCCCCCGATCGAGCAGAAGACCGGCGCACAGCTGCACGTCGGCGGCATCACCGCGATCTTCGAGGACTTCGGCGACGCGATCGCCGAAAAGCTGCCGCTCTTCATCGGCGTCGTCGTACTGCTCTCGGCACTTCTGCTGATGATCGTCTTCCGCTCGATCCTGGTGCCGCTGAAGGCGATGGTGATGAACCTGCTCAGCATCGGCGCCGCCTTCGGCCTGATCGTCGCCGTCTTCCAGTGGGGCTGGGGTGCCAGCATCATCGGCGTCGACGGCACCGGGCCGATCATCTCCTTCTTCCCCGTCTTCCTCTTCTCGATCGTCTTCGGTCTCTCGATGGACTACGAGGTCTTCCTGATGTCCCGTATCCACGAGGAGTGGGAGAACAGCCACGACGCGACGATGGCGGTCACCCGAGGCCTCGCCCTGACCGGACGAGTGATCACCGCAGCGGCGGCGATCATGGTGACCGTGTTCGCCTCCTTCATGATCGGCGACGACCGCATCATCAAACTCTTCGGCCTGGGCCTCGCCTCGGCGGTCTTCATCGACGCCGTGATCATCCGCTCGGTCCTGGTGCCGGCAATCATGCAGCTCTTCGGCAAGAGCGCCTGGTGGATCCCCTCGTGGCTGGACAGGATCCTGCCGAGACTCCATGTGGAGCCGGCCGAGGGCGACCCGGCCCCGACGGGTGAGCACCCCGTGGTCGCGTCGGCTGACTGACTCCAGGCGCAGGGCTGGGATGGCGGTGCCCCTCGCCGTGAATTGACTCCCCAGCGCTTCGCGCTGGGGAGAATGAGGAGCGCGGCTGACGCCGCGCGATAGTCGGATTGCATTTCCGCCGCTTCGCGACATTCCCGGCGAGGGGCACCGCCATCCCCGCCTCGAATCCAAAGAGGAGCTTCCGAAACGAGCAACGAGCTGCCCAAATGCGCAAGGGGCAACGACGACCGCCTGAGCCAAACAGCTTCCGCGTAACGTCCAGCCCGCGGGCTCCTTGGAAAGCTTCTACGACTCGGGCCGTCTGGCCGAGACTGTTGAGGGAGGGCCTGGTTGGCCTCCAGGCGAATGTCGCCGAAGGCGGCGGAAATGCAATCCGATGAATGCGCGGCTTTAGCCGCGCTCCAACATCGTCGCTAAGCGCGAAGCGCGTGCGACTTCAATTCGACTGGAGGCCAACCAGGCCCTCCCCCACCACCAGCCCCGTCAGGCGGCCTTGACGACCTTGTTGGCCTTGAGACAGCGCGTGCAGACGTAGGCGCGCAGCTTGCGGCCTTCCTCCTGGATCCGCACCTTCTGCAGGTTCGGATCGAAGCGCCGCTTGGTAGCGACCATCGAGTGGCTTCGGGACTGGCCGAACGCCGGTCCCTTGCCGCAGCTGTGACAGACCTTGGCCATCGGGTCGGGGATGGTACAGGTCGCCGCTATCCGTCGCGGCTTTGCCAGCGGTAGGGGTTGACGGCGCGTTTGAGCAGGGCCATGCGGGCGACGGTTAGAGCGGCGTTGCGGCCCTGGTCGCGCTTGCCGCCGCCGGCGCGGGCGAGGGCCTGCTCCATCGTGTCGCAGGTGATCACACCGAAGGCACAGGGCACCCCCGTCGCCAGCTGCACGTCCTGGATGCCGCGGGCCGCCTCGGCGCAGACGAAGTCGTAGTGGTCGGTCTCGCCGCGAATGACGACGCCGAGGCAGGCGACGCCGGCGAAGCGTTCGCTGGTGGCGTGCAGCTTGGCGGCGAAGGGGAGCTCGTAGGCCCCGGGGACGGCAACCTCGCTGACCGAGGAGGCCGGCACGCCGGCGAGCTCGAAGCCTTCGCGGGCGCCGCCGAGCAGCCGCTCGGCCAGATCCTCGTAGAAGCGGCCGACGCAGACGGCGAACTCGAGGCCCGACAGAGCCTCCTTCTCCTCCTCGCCGAACGATTCGAGGAAGGCGGTCGACTCAGCCATTCGCCGGGCCGCTCTCCTCGGCGGCGTCGCGTTCCTCCTCGTCGCGGATCATCTCCTCGTCGAGGGCGAGGCCCTGATGGTGCAGCGAGTGGCCCATCTTGTCGCGCTTGGCCCGCAGGTAGGCCTCGTTGTGGTCGTTGGGTGCCGATTCGATTGGGACCTGCTCGGAAACCGAGAGGCCGTAGCCCTCGAGCCCGACGATCTTTTTCGGGTTGTTGGTGAGGATGCGGATGCTGGTTAGGCCGAGGTCGCCGAGGATCTGGGCGCCGATCCCGTAGTCGCGCAGGTCGGCGGGCAGGCCCAGCTTGAGGTTGGCTTCGACCGTGTCGGCCCCCTCCTCCTGCAGCTTGTAGGCCTTGAGCTTGTTGAGCAGACCGATACCCCGACCCTCCTGGGAGAGGTAGAGGAGGACGCCGCGGCCCTCCTGCTCGATCTGGGTCAGCGCCGCGACCAGCTGCTCGCCGCAGTCGCAGCGCATGCTGTGGAAGACGTCGCCGGTGAGGCACTCGCTGTGGACGCGGACCAGCACGTCCTCGACCCCGTCGACCTCGCCCTTGACCATCGCCACGTGGTGCTTGTCGTCGACCAGCGAGCGGTAGCCGACCGCGGTGAAGTCGCCGAACTCGGTCGGCAGCGCGGTGGAGACGACGCGCTCGACCAGCTTCTCCTCGGTGCGGCGCCGGTAGGCGATCAGGTCGGCGACGGTGATCATCTTCAGGCCGTGGCGCTCGCAGTAGGGGATCAGGTCGGGGACGCGCGCCATCGTGCCGTCGTCGTTCATCACCTCGCAGATCACGCCAGCGGGCGTGAGGCCGGCGAGGCGGGCGAGGTCGACGCTGGCCTCGGTGTGGCCGGTGCGCTCGAGCACTCCCCCCTCCTTGGCGCGCAGCGGGAACATGTGCCCGGGGACGACGATCTCACTGGGGCCGGAGTTGGGGTCAATGGCGACCTGGATCGTGTGGGCGCGGTCGTGGGCGGAGATGCCGGTGCTGACCCCGCCGGCGGCCTCGATCGTGACCGTGAAGGCGGTCTGCAGCGGCGCCTCGTTCTTCGCCGCCATCAGCTTCAGGCCGAGCTTCTCGCAGCGCTCCGCGGTCAGCGCCAGGCAGATCAGCCCGCGCGCCTCCTTGGCCATGAAGTTGACCGCCTCCGGCGTGGCGAACTGCGCCGCCATCACCAGGTCGCCCTCGTTCTCGCGGTCCTCGCCGTCACAGACGACGACCATGCGCCCCTGGCGGATCTCCTCAATCCCTTCCTCGATCGTCGAGAACGGGTTCTCCCCCGCCTTGTTGACCAGCCCGTCTGTCTTCTGCGTCTCCGTCATCTGGCTCACGTGCGCTCCTCTCTGGCGAATGGCGCCGCCAATCGCTCAACATACTTCGCGACCACGTCGCACTCGACGTTCAAGCGATCGCCGACGGCAATCGCGCCAAGATTTGTCCGCTCAAGGGTCTCGGGAATCAGGGAAACAACAGCCCAAGAATCGCCCAAATCGGCGACCGTGAGGCTGACGCCGTTGAGCCCGATTGAACCCTTCTCGACCAGGTAGCGGATCAGCTCCGGGCCGAGCCCGACGCGAAGGCGACGGGCGAAGCCGTCGTCCTCGATCGACACGACCTCCGCAACCCCGTCGGCGTGGCCTTGAACGATGTGGCCACCGAACCGAGCGGAAGCCTTCATCGCCAGCTCCAGGTTGACCCGGGCGCCGGCCTGCAGGACGCCGAGAGCAGTCACCGTCAAGGTCTGGTTCATCGCCTCGGTCTCGAAGCCGTCTGGATCGACTGCCGTTGCGGTCAGACAAACGCCGTTGACGGAGACCGAGTCGCCCGTCGCGATCTCTGGGCCAAGCCGAGTTGCGATCCGCAGACGTGCGCCGTCGTTGCCGGTGTCGACCGAGTCGACGATTCCGATGTCTTCGACTAGGCCGGTGAACATCACCACTCCTTGTAGCGGGCCGTGATGAGGACATCGTCGCCGCTGGGTTCGACTGTGTGGGACAGGGGCTGTAGGCGCGCGGGGCCCGTCGCGACTGCGGGGGGGCCTGCGGGCGGGGGCTTCGCCTCCGTCCTCGCCCCCCCCGCATCCGCGCCACCCGCGCGAGGAGCGGTTTGTCCACCGCCGAAGAGGATTGGGGCGACGAAGGTCCTGACTTCGTCTAGCTGGTCGGCTGCCGCGAAGGCTGTGGCAAGGGTTGGGCCACCCTCGAGGAAAAGACTGGTGATTTCTCGACGGCCGAGGTCGGCTAGGGCGGCCTCGATGGTGTCCGCGACGAGGATCTCGGCGCCGGCGTTGCGGAGCGCCGAGGTGTCGGCTTCGGGCGAAACGACAACCAGGACCGGCGCCTGGTCGAGGGTTCGGAGCAGCTGCGAGCCAACCGGCAGTCGGCCCCGCCGATCGAAGACCACACGTAGCGGCTGCCGCAAGTCCGTTCCGGTGCGCCTTATGTGGTCCACGACCACATAAGGCGCACCGGAAGCTGGGGGGCGGGCGGTTAGGAGGGGGTTGTCGGTTAGCGCGGTCTCTATGCCTATGGCTATTGCGTCGGATTCGGCTCGCCAGTGATGGACGAGGGCTTGGCTTTGCTCGCTGGAGATCCAGGGGGAATCTCCGGGGGGGGTTGAGGTGCGACCGTCGAGGGACATCGCCAGCTTCAGGGTGACCAGCGGCAGGCCGGTGCGGGCGTGCTTGCGGAAGGGCTGGTTGAGCAGGCGCGCGGCGGTGGCCTCCTCACCGGCGGCGAACTCGACCTCCACCCCACCGTCACGCAGGATTCCCGGCCCCCGCCCGGCAGCCTTCTCGCTCGGATCGTCGGAGGCGATCACGACACGAGAAATTCCAGCCTCCAAGATCGCCTCGGTGCAAGGTGGCTGTTTGCCCGTGTGCGCGCAGGGCTCCAGCGTCACGTACATCGTCGCCCCAGCAGGGTCGTTGCCCCTGCCCCGGCAGTCCTCCAGCGCGGCACGCTCGGCGTGTAGACCGCCCAACTCGGCATGAAATCCCTCGCCGATGACATGCCCGTCCCGCATAAGCACCGCGCCGACCAGCGGATTTGGGCTTACTCTGCCGCGTCCACCCTCGGCAAGCTCGAGGGCCCGCCTCATATTGGCCTGATCCGTGCCTGTCAGCTGCGAATTCATAGGACCGATTGACTAGTCAATCAACTGCAGCTTACTCCCGCGCCGACTTGACCTACGGATACCCTGATCGGCCTTGAAGCTCATAGTTCAAATCCCCTGCCTCAACGAGGAGGCGACCCTGCCGGCGACGATCGCCGACATCCCGCGCTCGATCGACGGCGTCGACGCGGTCGAGCTGTTGGTGATAGACGATGGCTCGACCGACCGCACGGTCGAGGTCGCCCGCGAGCACGGGGTCGAGCACATCGTCCGCCTGACCAACAACAAGGGGCTCGCAGCAGGATTCCAGGCGGGCCTTGACGCCTGCCTCAAGCTCGGCGCCGACATGATCGTCAACACCGACGCCGACAACCAGTACCGCGGCGCCGACATTCCCAAGCTGGTGGCGCCGATCCTCGCCGGCGATGCCGACATGGTCGTTGGCGACCGCCGGGTGGCCGAGATCGAGCACTTCTCCGGCTCGAAGAAATCCCTGCAGAAGCTGGGAAGCTGGGTCGTCAGCCGGCTGGCCGGGACCGAGATCACCGACACGACCTCGGGCTTCCGCGCCTACAACCGCGAGGCGGCGCTGGGCCTGCTCGTCGTCGACGACTTCACCTACACGTTGGAGAGCCTGATCCAGGCCGGCAAGATGCTGGTCGCGGTCGACCAGGTCGAGATCGCCACCAACCCGCAGACCCGTGAGTCGCGGCTCTTCGACTCGACCGGCGCCTACGTGCGTCGCAACGCGCTCTCGATCCTGCGCATCTACGCCCGTTACGAGCCGCTGCGCGTCTTCGCCACCGCCGGGCTCGGGCTGGCGATCCTCGCCCTGCTCGCCTGGATGCCCTTCCTGATCGACTGGATCTTCAACGGCGACAGCACCGGCCACATCCAGTCGCTGATCCTCGGCGCCGTCCTCTTCATCGCCGCGATCCAGCTCGTCGCCCTCGGGGTGATCGGCGACCTCCTGGCCGGGCAGCGGGTGATGACGCAGCGGGTCTTCGAGCGGGTGCGGCGGGTGGAGCTGGCGCTCGACGTGCCGCCGTCTCACTACGAGCCCGGCGCCAAGCGCTGATGGGGCTGCTTCGCAAAGGGGCGGGCGCCCAAGTGGACGCCGGCGCCGGCGACTCCTCGGCGACCGCTGACTACGGCAAAACCGCCAGCTTCCTGGCGATCGGCGTCGGCCTCACCGGGGTGATCACCTACGTCTACTTCTTCATCGCCTCGCACGTGCTCTCCACGACCGACTACGGGCAGATCACGGTGCTCTGGTCGGCCGTCTTCATCACGATCTCGACCCTCTACCGACCGGTCGAACAGCTGCTCTCGCGACATATCTCCGAACACCTGGTCAAGGGCGAGCCGATCGACGGCACGGTGAAGAACGCCTCGCTGATCCAGCTCGGCCTGGCGGCGCTCTTCGCAGCGCTGGCGCTCGCCTTCCGGGGGCCGCTGCAGAACGACCTGCTCGAGGGCAACGAAACGCTCTACTGGGCCTTCTTCTCGGCGGTCCTCTTCTACGCCGCCAGCTACTTCGCCCGCGGCTTCCTCGCCGGCCAGAAGCGCTTCGGCCTCTTCACCGCGCTGATCCTCTCCGAGTCCTGCTTCCGCACCCTGTTCGCCGTCCTGGTCGCGGTCAGCCTGCTCGAAGGGCAGTCGGCGGTCGCGATCGGCATCGTCGCGGCCCCGTCGATGAGCCTGATGGTGGTGCCGCTGGCGTTCGCTCGCCGAGCCCGCACCGCGCCCCCGCCGCAGCCCCAGGAGGACGCCACGGAAGCATCGGTCTCGATGGCCCACGGCACTGGCTTCGCCGCTGCGGTGCTGGTGATCATGTTCAGCGAACAGGCATTCCTCAACGCCGGGCCGCTGATCGTCCGCAGCCTGCAGGATGCCGCCGCCGCCGGTTTCATCTTCAACGTGCTGATGCTGGCGCGGGCGCCGTTGCAGGTCTTCCAGGCGGTCTCGACCAGCATCCTGCCCCACCTGACCGGCCTGCACACCAGCGACGACCCCAACAGCGAGAGCGAGTTCCACCGCTCGATTCGGATGGTCCTGCTCGGGATCGCCGCCTTCGCCGCCTTCACCGGCCTCGTCGTCCTGATCGCGGGACCACAGCTGATGCAGATCGCCTTCAGCAAGAAGTACAGCTACGGCCGCGGCGAACTGCTGCTGGTCACCGGGGCGATGGGCCTCTACCTCAGCTCGGTGACGATCAACCAGGCCTGCGTCGCCCAGGGCCAGGTGCGGCGCGCAGCGGCGCGCTGGATCGCCTGCGCCGCGCTCTTCATCGGCTGGAACTTCGTCCCCCTCATCGCCGACGAGTACCTCCGGGTCGAGATCGGCCTGCTCGGAGCGGCCGGGGTCCTCTTCGGCCTGCTCTACCTGATCTACCGCCGACCCCACGAGCGGGCCGAGGACGTGCCGATGCCGGGTTCCCCCGAGGAGCTCGAGCTGCGCCTCGCCGCGGTCGACGAGAACACCTAGGGTCTCTCGATGGGAGGACACGACGCCGAGCTGATCCTGGTCGCCGGCGCCCTGCTCGCCGCCGGCATCCTCGGCGCCCTGCTCGCCGATCGCATCCGCATTCCGGGACTACTGCTGTTCCTCGGGCTGGGGATGCTGGCCGGCTCGGAGGGGATCGGCGGGATCGAGTTCGACGACGTCGAGCTGGCCCGCACCCTGGGCACGATCGCCCTCGTCCTGATCCTCTTCGAGGGTGGCTTGACGGCTGGCTGGTCGGAGATCCGCCCCGTGCTCGGCACCGCCGCCTCGATGGCGACGATCGGGACCGCGATAACCGCCTGCGTAGCGGGGCTCGCGGCCCACTGGATCTTCGACATCAGCGTGCTCGAAGGGATGATCGTCGGCGCCGCGATCGCCGCCACCGACTCGGCGGCGATCTTCGCCGTGCTGCGCCGCTCGACCCTGAAAAAGCGGCTGGCGCGCTCACTGGAGGGCGAGTCGGGGATGAACGACCCGGTGGCCCTGCTGCTGGTGATCGGCTTCATCGAATGGATCCAGGAGCCCGGCTTCGGTCTTGCCGACATGGCCGGCCTGCTCGCGCTCAAACTGGCGATCGGCGCGGCGGTGGGCTGGGCGCTGGGCCGGCTCGCCACCGCCGCTCTCGACCGGGCGCGACTGCCGACCGACGGGATCTACCCGGTCGCGACCATCGCGATCGCCGGGCTCGCCTTCGGCCTGGCCGAGGTGGCCCATGGCTCGGGATTCCTCGCCGTCTACCTCACCGCCCTCGCCCTCGGCTCGGCCCGCATCCCCGCGCGGCGCACGATCGTCGCCTTCCACGAGGGGGTCGGCTGGGTCGCCCAGATCGGCCTCTTCATCCTGCTCGGCCTGCTCGTCTTCCCCAGCGCGCTCGGCGACGTCGCCTGGGAGAGCCTCGCTCTCTCGGCGGTGCTGATCCTCCTCGCCCGTCCCATCGCCGCCTTCGCCGCGACCGTCTTCTCGCCGCTCGATCTACGCGAGCGGGCGATGCTGGGCTGGGCCGGGCTGCGCGGGGCGACGCCGATCTGGCTCGCCACCTTTCCCGTCGTCGCCGGGGTCGGAAGCGGCGAAGAGCTCTTCTCGATCGTCTTCTTCGTGGTTGTCACCTCAACCCTGATCCAGGGAGCGAGCTTCGAGCCGCTGGCGAGTCGGCTGGGGCTGACAACCGACGAGCCGGCGCTGCCGCGGCGCCTGCTCGAGTCGGGCCGGATCCGCCGCATGGGCGGCGACGTCATCTCCTACCGGCTGCGGCCGGGTGCGGCGGCGGCCGGGCACCTGGTGCGTGAACTGGGGTTGCCGCGCGAGGCGCTGGTCAACGTGATCGTTCGCGACGGGCACGCGATCCCGCCGCGCGGCTCGACCGAGATGCGCGAGGGCGACGAGCTCCATGTCCTCGTCCGCGGTGAGCTGCGCGAGGAGGTCGAGGAGCTGACCCGGCGCTGGCACGAGGGGCCGGTCGGCAGGCCATCGCCACCGCGGCTTCCACCCCGAGGCGCACCGCAGATCTTCTCCGTCGGCCCCGGAGGCGAGATCGAGGATCCGTCGCAGCCGGAGGCGGTCAACGGCATCGCCGTCGCCTCGGTGCTGCGCAGCCGTCGCGACAGCTCCACCGCCCTCGTCGCCCTCGTCGACGGCCGCTACGCGCTGACTTCGGAGGCCGCGGTCGCCGTCGGCGATCGGCGATCGCTGGCGAGATGGTGCGAGCGTCGCGCCGAACGCTCGGGAGACGACCCGGCGGAGCGCGCCTGGTGGCAAGAGGTCATCGGCGCCCTGATCGCGAGAGGCTGACCTGAGGCCTGGAACGCGGCGCATGCCGGCGTCCTCGGTCGCTCACGCGCAGAGCACGCTTCGCTCCCTGCGTCCTTGGCCTGCTTGGTCCCGGGCCTCAGGTCGCGTTTGCGGCGGAGACGATCTCCCCGTATGCGGCAGCAGGATCATCGGCGCCGAAGATCGCCGAGCCGGCCACGAACAGCGATGCACCGGCATCGGCCACGGTGCCGGCGGTCTCGACGTGGATGCCGCCGTCGACCTCGATCTTCGCCTCGCCGACCAGCGGCGCCAGGCGCGCGACCTTCTGCGGCGTGCCGGGAATCAGGGACTGGCCGCCCCAGCCGGGGTTGATCGTCATGCAGAGGAAGATGTCGGCGAAGTTGGCCAGCTCGGCGACCGCCTCGATCGGGGTGGCGGGATTGAAGGCGATGCCGGCCAGGCAGCCGAGGTCATGGATCGCGCCGATGGTGCGGTTGGCGTGCGCCGTCGCCTCGATGTGAAACGTGATCGAGTCCGCTCCGGCCTCGGCGAATTCATCGATCTGGCGCTCGGGCTGCTCGATCATCAGGTGGACGTCGAGCACTCCGCCCGCTGTGTGGACCCGATCGGCGATCGAGCTGGCGACCAGCGGCCCGATCGTGATCGGCGGCACGAAATGGCCGTCCATCACGTCGAAGTGGATCACCCGCGCCCCCGCCTCAAGGACTTCGTCGACCTGCTCCCCCAGCCGCGAGAAGTCAGCGGAAAGGATCGACGGCGCCACCCGTGGCGCGGCGATGATCTCCTTCATCCGCTCACTCATACCGGCCTCAGCATCGAGTCCCCGCAGGTCTGGCAGGTCATGTCCTCGGTTGTGCTCATTCGGGCGATCGTTTGGTGTTCACCGCAGTTGGGGCACTGCGAGACCAGCTCGAAGCGGCGCAGACAGTACACGCAGCGGAAGCGGCCGGGAAGCTGCGTTGGCCGCAGCCAGGGCTCGCCGCAGCCAGGGCAGGCAGCCCGGCGCAGGACACTGCTCTCCCCCTCGGCACCCTCAGTCATCTGCAACATCATCCCCCCTCTGGCGGCAGATGAAGAAGCCGGTCGTGCGATCGCGGTCGGGGCGCAGCTGGAACTGCTCGCCGCCGACGACCTGGTCCTCGTTCTCGCGGCGGCTGATCGTGCAGGTCGAGTAGACGAGGGTGCCGCCTGGGCGCAGCGCCTCGCGGGCCCGCTGCAGCAGCTCGGCCTGGACCTCGACCAGGCGGTCGACGGTGGCCGGGGACTTGCGCCAGCGCGCGTCCGGGCGGGAGGCCAGGGCGCCCAGGTCAGAGCAGGGAGCGTCGAGCAGGACGCGGTCGAAGCCAGGAGCCATGCCCGGATTGGTGGCGTCGGACTCGATCACGGTGACGCTGCGCAGACCGAGGCGGCGCGCCTGTTCGGCCACCTCGGTGGCCCGCTCGGAATCGCTCTCAACCGAGATCACCTCGCCACGATCGCCCATGCGAGCGGCGATCTGGCCGGTCTTGATGCCGGGCCCGGCGCAGAGGTCGAGGATGTGCTCGCCGGGCTGGGGGTCGAGCAGCTCGACCACAGCCGCAGAGCCGCGGCTCTGCGGCGTCAGCTCCCCGGCGGCGATCAGCTCCGGCACGAGCCGCCCGGTCTGCCCCTCGACCACGATCATCTCCGCTGCGGTCAGAGGCCACTCGCTTGCGGTGCGCTTTTTCCCCTCCATAGGGGGGAAAGGCGCACCGCAAGCGGCGAGGTGGGCCTCGACGCCGGCGTCGCGCAGCTTGGCAACCACCGCTTCGACGTCGGTGGTGAGGGTGTTGACGCGGAAGGCCGTCTCCGGCGGCTCGTTGCAGGCGGCGAGCATCGAACGGGCTCCCTCGGGACCGAGCTGCTGCCACCACATCTGCGCCAGCCAGAGCGGCGCTGAGTGGGCGACCGCCGCGGACTCGGGCGTCGAGTCGTCGCCGAGCAGGGTCGCGGTGAGGGTCTCGCGCTCGCGGACCGCGCGCCGCAGCACGGCGTTGACGAGGCCCGAGGCGTGGGCTGCGCCAGCCTGCTTGACCAGCTCAACCGCCTGGTCGACCGCGGCGTGGTCGGGCGTCCCGTCGGCGAAGAGCAGCTCGTACATCCCCAGCCGCAGGCTCGCCAGGAGCGGCGGGTCGAGGTCGCGGAGCGGCCGGTCGACCAGGCGAGAGAGCCCCGCGTCGATCGTGCCGCGTCGCTGCACGGCGCCGTAGGCGAGCCGTTGGGCTTGGGCGCGCTCGCGCCCGGCGAGCCCTCGCTCGTCAGCGGCCTCGCGGAAGGCGAGCTCGGTATGGGCGTCGCGCTCGAAGGTCGCGCGAATCGTCTCGTAAGCCAGCAGGCGAGCGGGGGCGATCATCGCTTTCGCCGACTCACAGCTTCGGCAGCGAGTGTCCACGCAGGTAGGCGTCGGCCGCCATCGGCTTGCCGCCGGCCGGCTGCACGACCTCGAGCCGCAGCGCCCCCTGTCCACAGCCGAGCAACAGCGCCCCCCACTCGGCTCGCACCTCACCTGCTTTGACGCTGACGTCAACCGGCCGCGCCCGCCGCACCCCGAGTCGCTCGCCGCCGCTCGTCTCCAGGTAGGCGCCGACGTGTGGGGTCAGAGCACGAACGGTCCGGGCCAACTCTGCTGCGGGCCGCTTGGGATCGAGGCGGCGCTCCTCCGCGGCGATCTTCTCCGCATAGGTCGCCGCCTCCTCGTTCTGCTCGGCGAGCTCGAGCTTCCCGTCGGCGAGCAGGTCGAAGGCCCGGACCAGCAGCTCGCCGCCGAGCGCAGCGAGCCTCGAGGCAAGCGCTTCGAAGTCTTCCTCCGGCCCGATCGAGAGCTCCTCGCAGAGGGCGACCGGACCGGCATCGAGGCTCGCCACCAGCTCCATCACGCAGACGCCGGTGCGCTCCTCGCCGGCCATGATCGCCCGCTCGATCGGGGCGGCGCCGCGCCAGTGCGGCAGCAGGGAAGGGTGGACGTTCAACATCGGCCACGCCGAGAGCAGCGGCTCGCGGATCAGCTGGCCGAAGGCGCAGACCGCCGCCGCCTCGGGCTGGACCGCGCGGATTCGCTCCAGGGCCTCCTCGTCGTTGACGTTCTGGGTCTGCAAGAGCTCGATCCCCAGCTCTTTGGCGGCCTCGGCGGTCGGGGGCGCCTGGGTGCGGCGACCGCGCCCCTTGGGCCGATCGGGTGGCGCAACGACCAGCAGTGGCCGGTGCGCCGACTGCGCCAGTCGCCGCAGCACGACCGCAGCAAAATCCGAGGTGCCGAGGTAGACGGTTCTCAAGGGTCGGAGCGCGGCTCGCGATGCTCGCCGTCGTCATCGTCGGCGGGCTCGGCCAGCGGTGGGCTGTAGCTCTCGCCCGCGCGCAGGGCGCGCAGAGCCCCCTTGCGCTGTGCGCGCGGAGTCCGATCGAGAATCAGGACCCCGTCGAGATGATCGAGCTCATGCTGGAGCACGCGCGCCTCCAGGCCCGAAGCCTCCAACCGCACCGGCTCACCGTCGACGTCGAAGCCACGGAAGCGGGCGTGCAGCGGCCGCTCGACGTCCATCGAGACCCGCGGCAGGCTGAGGCAGCCCTCCTCGGCAACGACGACCTCATCGGAGAGCCACTCCACCTCCGGGTTGACCAGCGCCGTCGGCTCGCTGTCCGGGCCGGCCTGGAAGACGAGCAGGCGGCGCAGGATGCCGACCTGGGTGGCGGCCAACCCGACCCCAAGGGCACCCCGCATGATCACGATCATGCGCTCGACCTCGGCCCGCAGCTCGGGGCCGAACTCGCGGACCGGCGAGGCCTTGCTCTTCAGCACCGGATCGCCGAACTTGACCACCTGCGCCAGCGCCGCTTCGCGTCGCTCCTGCAGCTCGGCCTCGAGCCCGCTCTCCTCGCGCTCCTCGATCTCCGCTTTCGCGTCCTCAGCCACGGATCGATTGTATGGACCGGGAGACCCAAACCCTCCGCAGACTGAGTTCGTACTTAATCGCCAATACAGCGAAGAAAGGCGAACTCACCGCGGCGGGTCGCTACTGGGGGTCGACGTCGACGCTGATCGCCACGTCGCGCAGGGCGCGGTCGGCGGCGAGGCGCTCGACCGTGTCGCGGACCACGGCGATCGTCGCCTCGCGCTCGCTGGCCTTGAGCAGCAGTCGCCTGCGGTGGCGGTTGCGGACGCGGAACATCGGCGCTGGGCCGAGCAGGTCGGTTTCGTCGGGGAGGGAGGGTGCAAGGGCCAGGGCGAGCTCGGCTGCGGCTTTGTCGAGCCGCGGCTCGGACTCCGCCTTGAGCACGATCCTGGTCAGATCGGAAAAGGGCGGGTAGCGCAGCGCCCGGCGCCGCTCGACCTCCTCGGCGAGGAAGGACGCGGCATCGTGACCCGCTGCGTGGACGATGCTGGGGGCGGTGGGTGCCAGAGTTTGGACGATCACGCTCCCTCCCGCGGCGCCGCGACCGCTGCGGCCGGCGAGCTGGGCGACCATCGCAAAGGTGCGCTCGCTCGCCCGAAAGTCGGGGAAGCGCAGGGTCGCGTCGGCGTCGAGGATCGCGCTCAGCGTCACTTCCGGAAAGTCATGCCCCTTGGCGACCATCTGAGTGCCGACGAGCACGCCGCTCTCCGCCTCGCCGAAGGCGGCGAGGATGCGCGCGTGAGCGCCGCGGGCGCCAGCGGTATCGGCGTCGAGGCGGAAGACGGGCATCGGCGCCAGGCGCTTTGCCAGCAACGCCTCGATCTGCTCCGTTCCCGCGCCCGCCTGGGAGAGCGTGGTCGAGTCACAATCCCCACAGACACGTGGCAACGGCTCCGAGTGGGCGCAGTGATGGCATACGAGCCGGCCGCTGTGGCGGTGGATGATCAGGGAGACGTCGCAGTTGGGGCAGTTCCAGTGCCGGCCGCAGGATCGACAGGTGAGCCAGGGGGCAAAGCCGCGCCGGTTGACCATCACGATCGCCTTCTCACCGGCCCCACGCACCCGCTCCAGCGCCTCCCAGGTGTCGGGATGCAGCGGCCCTGAGCGGGGGTCGGCCTCGCGCATGTCAAGCACCCGCACCGGTGGCATCGCGCGGCCGTCGACGCGCTGGGTCAGCTGCAGCCGCGGCAGCTCGAGCCAGGACTCCGGCCGCGGCGTCGCCGTACCGGCGACGAGGACCGCGCCACGCTCCGCCGCCCGGCGGCGAGCGACCGCACGAGCGTCATAACAAGGGTCGCCTTCCTGCTTGTAGGAGGGATCGTGCTCCTCGTCGATGACGATCAGGCCGAGATCGCGGATCGGCGCGAAGACGGCTGAGCGCGGACCGACGCAGACGCTGGCCTCGCCGCTGCGCAGGCGGCGCCATTCGTCGTAGCGCTCACCGGCGGAGAGAGCCGAGTGCAGAACCGCGAAACGATCGCCGAGCCGGGCGCGGAAGCGCGCCACCGCCTGCGGGGCGAGCCCGATCTCGGGGACGAGGACGATCGCGCCACGGCCGTGCGCCAGCGCCGCCTCGACCGCGGCGAGGTAGACCTCGGTCTTGCCCGAGCCGGTGACTCCGTGCAGGAGCAGCTCTCGCGGCGCCCCGGCCTCGCCGTCGAGCGCGGCGACGATCCCCTTCACGGCCGTCGCCTGCTCGGCGAGCAGCTCCGGGCGGCCGCCGCTGGCGCCGACGTCCGGATGGTTCGAGCGCCGGCGTACCCGCGAGCTGCGGGTGGCGATCAGGCCGCGCTCCTCCAGGCGCCGCAGGACGGCGCGATCGGAGCCAACCGCCGCCGCCAATTCCGGCGCCGACATCTCCCCCGCCCGCAGCGCCTCCAGCACGGCCCGCTGCTTGACGCCGAGCCGCTCGCCGCCACTCAAGGCCGCCTCGCCCGCGGCGGCGATCTCGGCCCGCAGCTCCAACCGCGAGCGCACCCGCTGGCCCGCCGCCCCGGTGCCCGGTGGCAGCACGAGTTGCAGGCCGCGCGAGGGCGTTGAGCAGTACTCGCGGGCGATCCAGAGGCCGAGCCGGATCAGATCCGCCGGCGCCCCCGCCTCGAGCGCCTCCAACGGCTCCGCCAGCCGCTCCGGCGGCAGCTCCGATGCATCGGCCAGCTCGACCACGACGCCGAGCACGCGCTGGCGGCCGAAGGGCACCCGGACGACGCTGCCGACCTCCAGATCGGCCATCGCAGCAGGCAGCTTGTAGTCGAAGGGCCCGCGCAGAGCGCGGGCTGTGGTGAGCGGTTCGACCTTCGCTATCGACATTGGCCTGACGGTATGGAGGGACGCGGACGGCGCGGGTATGCTCAGCGGCAATGGCGCTCAACCTCAGCGCGGGCGAGCAGGTGATCTTCCAGGGTCACCCTTCGTGGCGGGCGATCCTCGGCTTCTACCTGAAAGGGATCCTGGTCGCGGCGATCCTCGGGGTGATCGCCAAGCTCTTCGACGCCAGCAGCGCCACGGTCTTCCTGATCGTCCTCGTCATCGTCGGCCTGACGGTGCTGATCGGCTTCCTGATGCGGGTCGCCACCACCTACACGATCACCGACCGCCGCCTCAACATTAAGCGCGGGATCGTCTCCCGCGAGGTCCAGGAGACGCGGCTCGAGCGGGTGCAGAACGTCAACTACAAACAGTCGCTCTACCAGCGGCTGATGCAGATCGGCGACGTCGACTTCGACACCGCCGCCGGTGATGACTACAACTTCGTCTTCGCCGGGGTCGCCGACCCAGGCGAGGTGGTCCACCGCGTCGATCGGGCGACGGGCGCCGACGCCGCCGGCAGCCACGGCCTCGGCCAGCCTCAGCCGCCGAGCGCCAGCTAGGTGAATGGCAGAGACCTCTCGGTCGTCGTCTTCGGCGCCACCGGCATCACCGGGCGTCAAGTAGCCGCATACCTGGCGCAACGCGCTGCCGAGAGCGAGATCCGCTGGGCCGTCGCCGGTCGCGACCCGGCGAAGATCGAGCACGTCCTCGGCAAGATCGGCGTCGCCGCGCCGGAGATCCTGAGAGCGGACCTCGATGACCCGGCGACGCTGGAGGAGATCGCCTCGCGGGCGCGGGTCGTGCTCAACCTGGTTGGCCCGTACAGCCGCCACGGCGAACCGGTGATCCGGGCCTGCATCGCAGCCGGCAGCCACTACGCCGACCTGACCGGGGAGATCCCCTTCGTGCGACGGATGATCGACGCCCATCAGCAGGAGGCGCTCGCGGCGGGAGTGAAGATCGTCAACGTGAGCGGCTTCGAGGCCTTGCCCGCCGACCTGGCGGTGCTGCTCGGCGCTGAGACCGCTCGCAGCCGCTGGAGCGAAGAGCTCGAGGCGGTCAACCTCAGCGCCCACATATCGCTTTCGGGCAGGATGCCGGGCGTCTCCAACATGGTCTCGGGAGGCACGCTGCAGAGCCTGGCCGAGGCTTTCGCCGACAAGAGAAGCGGGCTGATTTCCGATCCGGCCGCCCTGCTCACCGACGCCGGTGACGCCGGCCTGGTCCGCCGCGCCAACCCGATGCCACTGGCTCCATGGTTCGACGCCGACGGCGAAGCAATCGGACCGATGACCCCGGTCATCAACATCAACCCGCCGGTAATCCACCGCACCGCGGCCCTGTCAGCAGCCGAGGAAGACCGGACCTTCGAGCCCTTCCACTATCGCGAGGGCATGGCGCTGAGCATGCTTCCGACGATGCCGCTTCGCTATGCGGTCGCCGGCCTCACGACCGCCAGCCTGATCGGCACCTCGGCGCTGGCACGGACGCCGTCTCCGCTGCGCCGCGGGATAGCGATGACCCTGCGCAAGGCCCTGCCGGGCGCCGGCTTCGGCCCAGCCGGCGACAGCCTCGAGCAATGGTCCTGGCGCCTTGGCGTCGATGCGACGACGGCGAACGGGCGCCGCGTCCGGGTCGACGCCGACGGCGACGGGCATCCCGGCTATCTGTCGACGGCCCGGATGCTGGGCGAGGCGGGATTACTGCTTGCCGAGGAGGGCACGACCCCCGAGCGCACCGGCTTCCTCACACCCGCGACGGCCCTCGGCACAGCCCAAATCGACCGCTTCCAGCGGGCGGGGATGCGACTGCGGGTCTCCTCCTGAGGGGAGTCGTCAAGCAGGCGCAGCTTCTAGGCCGGCCGCAGCCTTCAGCTTCTCGGCTCGATCGGTCCGCTCCCAGGTGAAGTCCTCGCCCTCGCGGCCGAAGTGGCCGTAGGCGGCGGTCCTGCGGAAGATCGGGCGGTGCAGGTCGAGGTAGCCGCGGAAGGCGCCGGGCCGCAGGTCGAACTCGGCTTCGACCAGGCGGGAGATCTCCGCGTCGGGAAGCTTGCCGGTGCCGAAGGTCTCGACCATCAGCGAGATCGGGCGGGCGACGCCGATTGCGTAGGCCACCTGCACCTCGCAGCGCTGGGCGAGGCCAGCGGCGACGACGTTCTTGGCGACGTGGCGGGAGGCGTAAGCGGCGGAGCGGTCGACCTTGGACGGGTCCTTGCCAGAGAAGGCACCGCCGCCATGACGGGCCATGCCCCCGTAGGTGTCGACGATGATCTTGCGGCCGGTAAGGCCGGCGTCGCCGACCGGGCCGCCGATCACGAACTTGCCGGTCGGGTTGACGAGGAAGTGCTGGCGCAGCTCGCCGGCATCGAAGAGGCCGGGGGCCTCGGCGCCAAGCACCGGCAGCACCACGCTCTCCCAGAGGTCGGGCTTGATCTTCGACTCCGACTCGACACCCTCGGCGTGCTGGGTCGAGATCAGCAGCTTCTCGACCTTGACCGGACGGCCGTCGGCGTAGCGGACGGTGACCTGGGTCTTGCCGTCGGGGCCGAGGTAGTCGAGGCTGCCGTCCTTGCGCACCGCGGCAAGCCGCTCGGCCAGGCGGTGGGCGAGGTGGATCGGCATCGGCATCAGCGCCTCGGTCTCGTCGCTGGCGTAGCCGAACATCATTCCCTGGTCGCCGGCGCCGGCGACGAGGAGCTCGTCATCGACCGACTCGGTCCGGGTCTCATAAGCCTTGTCGACGCCCTGGGCGATATCGGGCGACTGTTTGTCGAGCGAGACGAGCACCGAGACGTGGTCACAGTGGTAGCCGTAGTCGCCGTGGTCGTAGCCGATCTCGCGGACCGTCTCGCGGACCAGATCCGGCACGTTGAGATGGACGTCGGTGGAGATCTCGCCGGAGACCACCGCCATGCCAGTGTTAACCAGGGTCTCGCAGGCAACGCGACCCTCTGGATCACCGGCCATCACCGCGTCGAGCACGGCGTCGGAGATCTGGTCAGCAACCTTGTCGGGGTGACCCTCGGTGACGGACTCGGACGTGAAGAGGTACTCGCCCTCGGCGAGCGGCTGGATATCGGTCATGCGGGAAGCCTAGCGTTGACCACTAAGGACGTGCATGACAAGGTCAGCTGCGGCCTTCGCGGGTGCCCGAGTGCGGGACGAAGTCGATTATGAGAGGCACGCCCTCGAGGGCATAGGTCTCACGCAGCCGGTTCTCCAGGTGGTAGGCCCAGTCGCGGATGATCAGCTTGCGGTCGTTGACCTGGATCGCGATCCTGGGCGGCCGCTCACCCACCTGCGCTGCGTAATAGAGGCGCAGGCGGCGGCCGCGGCGCGAAGGGGGCGGCGTTTTGGCAACAACGTCGGCGACAAAGCGGTTCAGCTCCGGGGTGGGAATCCGCTCCCCCGCTCGGTCGGCCAGCTCGAGCGCCTTCGGCAGCAGGTTGTGGACGTTGCGCCCGCGGGTCGCCGAGCAGGTGACGACGGCCGGGCGCAGCCGCGATTTGCGCGTGACCCTGGCGCGGGCGTCATCGATGTCGGTGCTGGTGATGTCCCACTTGTTGAGCGCCAGCAAGGTCGCACAGCCGCCTTTCATCGCCAGCTCGGCCACCCGCAGGTCCTCGGCGGTGATCCCCTCGGAGGCGTCGCAGACGACCAATGCCACGTCGGCCCGCCCGACCGCGTGTTCGGAGCGCAGCTGGGCGTAGTAGTCGATCGTGCCGGCGACCTTGGAACGGCGGCGCAGGCCCGCGGTGTCGACCAGGATCACTCGGCGCCCATCGACCTCGATCTCGGTGTCGATCGTGTCGCGGGTGGTGCCGGCGCGGGCGGAGACGATTACCCGCTCGGAGCCGAGGAAGGCGTTGACCAACGATGACTTGCCGGCATTGGGACGGCCGATCACGGCGATGTGGGTCGCCTCCTCCCGGTCCAACGGCTGGGCGCTTTCGCCGAGCAGCTCAACAACGCGGTCGAGCAGGTCGCCGCTGCCGAGACCGTGCGTGGCGGAGACCGGCATCGGCTCGCCGAGTCCAAGCTGGTGCAGTTCAGCCGTCATGTGTTCGTCCTCGGGCCGGTCGAGCTTGTTGGCGACGACGAGCACCGGCATCTCGGCCCCGCGCAGCGTCTTCGCCAGTTCGGCGTCACCGGCGCGCACCCCGGCGCGGGCGTCGACGACAAGCAGGACGACGTCGGCCTCGGCGATCCCCAGCCGCGCCTGGCGCTGGATGTCGCGGGCCAACTCCGAGTCGTCCTCGAGGTCGATGCCGCCGGTGTCGAGCAACTCGAAGGCGACCCCGTTCCACTCACAGAGCAGCCGCTTGCGGTCGCGGGTGACCCCTGCCTCGGAATGCGTGACCGCTTCCCGCCCCCCCGCGAGCCGGTTGACCAGCGTGCTCTTGCCGACATTAGGGAAGCCGACTATGGCCACCGTGGGCAGGCGACTCATCGCTTGCCCCCTTGGCGCAACGCGTTGCGGCTCCGTCTGGACCACAAAACGTTGCAGTTCATGTGAGGCCTCGGTCTTTGGCCAGGGACTCGAGATGATCGACGACTTCCGCCAGGGTGCGGCCGGTGGTGTCGATCTCGACTGCGTCCTCGGCGGCGAGCAGAGCGCCGTGCTCGCGATCGGTGTCGCGGGCATCGCGCTCGTGCTGCGCAGCCAACACGGCCTCGAGGTCCTCCCCGGTTTGCTTGGCACGGCGGCGGGCACGCTCCTGCGGGGAAGCGGACAGGAAGATCTTGAGCGGCGCCTCGGGGCTGACCACGGTGCCGATGTCGCGGCCCTCGGCGACGTAGCGGCCAGCCTCGATCAGCTGCCGCTGCCGCGCCACCATCGCCTCGCGCACCGCTGGGTGGACCGAGACGTGCGAGGCGGCCGCGGTGACGCCGGGCTCGCGGATCGCTGCGGTCACGTCGCGCTCGCCGAGACAAGCGCGATCGCCGTCGAGCGAGATCTCCAGCCGATTCGCCATCTCACCCAGGCCCTCGCCGTCATCTAGGCTCTCGCCGCCCTCGAGCGCCGCCAGCGCCACGCAGCGGTACATCGCCCCGGAATCGAGATAGGTGAAGCCGAGCCGCGCCGCAAGGGCACGGGAAACCGTTGACTTGCCTGCCCCGGCGGGGCCGTCGATCGCGATCACCATCAGCGCAGCGTATGGGCGACGTGACTCAAGCGCCGCCAGACAAAGAGGCGAGATCGTACTCAAAGCCCGGATAGCTGACCGCGGCGGCGTCCATGCCGCTGACCTCGACGCCTTCGCGGGAGGCGAGACCGGCGATTGCGCCGAGCATCGCGATCCGGTGATCGCCGTGCGAGGAGATTGCGCCGCCGGCAAGGCCGCCGCTCCCTTCGACCCGCATTCCGTCCTCGTTCGGCTCGACGGTCGCGCCCAGCGCCGCCAGCGTCTCGCAGGTCGTGGCGACCCGATCGGACTCCTTGCGGCGTAGCTCGGCGGCGTCGCGGATCGTCGTCTCGCCCTCGGCAAAGCAGGCGGCGAGCGCGACCAGCGGTAGCTCGTCGATCGCCAGGGGTATCTCGCCTCCCCCTACCTCGGTGCCGTGCAGGGTCGAGGCGCGCGCCCGAATCGTGCCGATCGGCTCGCCGCCACGCTCGCCCACCGGCTCGACCTCGATCTCCGCTCCCATCCGCGCGAGGATGTCGAGCAACCCGGTCCGCGTCGGGTTGGTGCCGACTCCCTCCAGGGCCACCTCGCTGCCTGGAACGAGCAAAGCGGCGACGAGGAAGAAGGCGGCCGAGGAGAAATCGGCGGGGACGGCGAACTCGCCCAGCTCCAGGCTCTCGGCCGGCTGCACTTTCACGCCCCCCCGGAGCCAGGCGATCTCGGCTCCGGCAGCGGAGAGCATGCGCTCGCTGTGGTCACGGCTGCGCAGCGGCTCCCCAACCCAGGTCTCGCCCTCGGCGAGCAGGCCGGCGAAGAGCAGGCAGGACTTGACCTGGGCGCTCGCCATCGGCATCTCGTAGTCGACGCCCTTGAGCGCTGCGGCCTTGATTCCCAGCGGCGGCAGCCGCTCCTCCCGGCAGCTCAGATGGGCGCCCATCTGCCGCAGGGGCGCGGCGATGCGGTCGACCGGGCGTCGCCGGATCGAGTCGTCGCCGTCAAGGGTCCATGCGCCCTGCGGCTGCCCGGCCAGCCAGCCCGGCAGCAGCCGCAGCAGCGTGCCGGCATTGCCGACGTCGATCGGCGCCGATTTGGCCCCGCGCAGGCCGACGCCGCGGACGCGAATGGTCGGCTCGATCGCCGCTGCGCCAACGCCCTCGACCTCGGCGCCGATCGCCTCCACGGCGGCCAGTGTCGAGCGGGTGTCGGCCGAGTCGAGGTAGCCCTCGATCGCCGTCTCCCCCTCGCCCATCGCGGCGATCAGGGCGGCACGGTGGGAGATCGACTTGTCGGCCGGCGGGCGCAGGCTGCCACGCAGGGCATCGGCCGGGTCAAAGCGGGTCGTCATCGCCGCTACTCGCCGTCGCCGACGACGCTGACGGTGTGCCCGAGCTCGCGCACCAGCGCCACCGCGCGCGCCGCCTGCTCATCGCCGGCCACCCAGAGCGAGACCGCCCCCGAGGTCATGTCCGGGGTCGGGTAGAGCGCCATGTCCTCGATGTTGACGCCGGCCTCGCCCAGCGCCAGGGCCAGCTCGGCGATCGTGCCAGGCCTGTTGGAGACAACCACGCGCAGCTCGCGCAGCGGCCCACCGGCCAGCTCGGCCTCGAGAAGTTTGCGACGGTCAGCTGCGGCCGCGGAGTGCCACTCAGCGACGGCACCGCGGTCGCCCTCGCGGATCAGCGTCGCTGCGTCGCGAAGCCGGGCGGCGATCGCCTCGACCGCCTCGGCAACCGCCTCGCTGTTGCTAGCGAAGATGTCACCCCAGATCGCTGGGTTAGCGCCGGCGACGCGGGTGGTGTCGCGGAAGCTGGGGCCGACCTCGGGCATCCGCTCGGAGTCGCGGGTCAGCTCGGCTGCGGCCTGGCTGACCAGGGCGTTGGCGACGACGTGAGGAAGGTGGCTGACCGTTGCCATCAGGCGGTCGTGGGTCTCGGCGTCGATCGCCTGTACGCGGGCGCCGAGACCGGCGACGGTGCGCTGCAAGCGGTCGTAGAGCACGCCGCTGGAGCGCTCGGTTTTCGGCGTCAAGTACCAGCGGGCGCCCTCGAAGAGGTCCTCGCGGGCATTCTCGACTCCAGAAGTCTCGGCGCCGGCAAGGGGGTGGCCGCCGATGAAGCGCTCATCGGCGCCCAGCGCGGCGACGATGTCGCGCTTGGTCGAGCCGGCGTCGGTGACCACGGTGTCGGGACCGCAGCAGGCCAGCGCCGCACGGGTGAGCTCGACCAGCCCGGCCACCGGCGCCGCGCAGAAGATCACCTCGGCGCCCTCGCAGGCCTCCCCGACCGTGCTCGCGCCGCGATCGACCGCCTCCACCGCCAGCGCCCGCTCCAGCGTCGCCGGATCCGGGTCAAAGCCAACTACCTCGCTCTGCAGCCGCCGCCGGGAGGCGAGCCCGATCGAGCCTCCGATCAGGCCGACGCCGAGAACGGCGATTCTCATTCGCCGCGCCGGGCGACTACCGCCGCTGCGAACTGCTCCAGCACCGACTCCGTCGTCTCCCAGTCGAGACAGGGATCGGTGATCGATTGCCCGTAGACGAGGTCGGAACCATCGCCGAGGTCCTGGCGGCCCTCGACCAGGAAGGACTCGAGCATGACGCCGACGATATCGCTGTTGCCGTCGGCGATCTGGTCGGCGATCTGCCCGGCGGCGAGGTACTGCAGGCCGGGGTCCTTGCTGCTGTTGTCGTGAGAGGCGTCGACGACCACGCGCTCCGGCAGGCCGGCGTCACGCAGCAGCATCAGCGCCCCACCGACACCTTCCGCGTCATGGTTGGGAGCGCCCTTGCCGCCGCGCAGGATGACGTGGCCGTCGGGATTGCCGCTGGTGTAGAGGATCGCCGGCGAGCCGTTATCGTCGATGCCGGGGAAGGCGTGCGACGCCGCCGCGGCGCGGACCGCGTCGACCGCAACCTGGACGTTGCCGTCGGTGCGGTTCTTGAAGCCGATCGGCATCGAGAGGCCGGAGCCGAGCTGGCGGTGGATCTGACTCTCGGTCGTGCGGGCGCCAATCGCTCCCCAGGAGACAGCATCGGCGATGTACTGGGGCGTGATCGGGTCGAGGAACTCGGTGCCGACCGGCAGCCCCAGGTCGAGCACCTGAAGCAGCAGCTGTCGGGCCATGCGCAGGCCGGTGTTGACGTCACCGGAGCCATCGAGGTGCGGGTCGTTAATCAGGCCCTTCCAGCCGGTCGTCGTCCGCGGCTTCTCGAAGTAGACCCGCATCGCGATCAACACGTCTTTGCTCAGCCGGCGAGAGAGTTCGGCGAGGCGGCCGGCGTAGTCCAGCGCCGCCTCGGGGTCGTGGACGCTGCACGGGCCGACCACGATCAGCACCCGCTCATCGGTGCCGTCGAGCACGTTGCCCACTTCACCCCTGCCGCGCACCACGGCCTTTTCCCGCTCTTCTCCCAGGGGCAGCTCATCGAGCAGTTGCGTCGGGGAGACCAGCTCCTCGATTCGCTCAATGCGTTGATCGCGAACCCGGTCCCGCGTCTCGCCCTGCATCCCGATCATCATCTTGCCTTCACCTTCCTCCACGCTCAAAATCCTACTTTCCGGTCTTGCCTCGCCGCGCTACGTCTGCACCGCGAAGCGGAATTGGTCCGACGCCCGGCCGATTACTTATTGCGCTGCGCGGCTCTCGCCGCAGGCCGGACGCCTAGCTAAATCGCCAGAAATAGGAAAAGCGAGCAGGGAGTGACACGGCGCCGCTGGCGCGGCTGACTTGCGTCGTGTCGAGGGATCGCTTCACCTCTTGAGTTTGTAGCAGGTGCGGCGGGCCGAGTCCAGCCGGAAGCCCCCGCTAGTCGAGCAATTCGCCGAGCCCGGCGAGGAAGCGGGCGTTCTCCTCGGCGGTGCCGTAGGAAACGCGGATGTGGCCGGGGTCACCCAGAGGCGTACCGGGACGGACGGCAATGGAGCGCTCGGCCAGGCCGGCGACTATCTCCGACTCTTCGGCGTCGCCGAGGTCGATCCAGGAGAAGTTGGCGTGGGTATCCGAGCTGGCGAGACCGAGGGCGCGGAGGCCCTCCTCGACCCGCAGGCGCTCGGCGATCGTGCTCTCGACCCTGCGAGTGACGTCGTCCTGATGCAGGATCGCCTCCGCCCCGGCGGCCTGGGCGAGCGCGTTGACGCTGAAGGGCTGGCGCACCGCATCGATCGCGGCGCGGAACCTGGGCGCGCCGAGCGCGTAGCCAACCCGCAGCCCGGCGAGGCCGTAGCACTTGCTGAAGGTGCGCAGAACGACCAGGTTGGGCAGCTCGGTGAGCAGGTCGACCGTGGCATCGGGGTCGTCGTGGGTCTGGAACTCGACGTAGGCCTCGTCGAGGATCACCGTGACGTGGGCGGGCAGACGCGCGCAGAAGGCGGCGACCGCGGCCGCCGGCAGGTGTGTCCCGGTCGGGTTGTTGGGGTTGCAGACGAGGACCAGCTGGGTTGCCGCGGTGACCTCGGCCGCCATCGCGTTGAGGTCGTGGACATCGCCCTCGCCAAGCGGCACGCGGACCTCGCGGGCTCCGGTCAGCGCCGGCAGGTAGGGATACATCGAGAAGGCCGGCCAGGAGTAGAGGATCTCGGCGCCCGGCTCACAGAGCGCCTCGGCGGCGGCAAGCAGGATCTCGCAGGAGCCATTGCCGACCGCGACCCGGGCGGGCTCGGTGTCGTAGCGCTCGGCGATTCGGCGGCGCAAAAGGGTGGCGTCGGGATCCGGGTAGCGGTTCATCGCCCCGGCCGCGGCGGCGATCGCCTCGACCACCTTCGGGTGCGGCGGGAACGGCGACTCGTTGGAGGCGAGCTGGGCGATGCCGCCAGCGGCGATCGCCTCGGGCGCCTGCCCGGTAGGCACACCGGCCTGGTAGCCCGGCATGCGGGCGAGCTTCTCAGCGAAGGTGACGCTCATCGGCTCATTGTGCCGAAGAACCCTTACTGAGCTGCATGCAGGTCGGCGCGCAGCTCCTGCGTAGCCCCTAAATAGACGTGCGAGGGCTCGTGGCCGACGGGCGCGTAGTAGTGGACCATCGCCCGGATCACCTGCGGCATCGCCCCCGGCACGTCGATCTCACGGGCGCAGATCAGCGGCACGGTGTCGAGCCCGAGGCGGCGCGCAGCAACCGCAGGGAACTCAGCATCAAGGTCCTCGGTGGTCGTGAAGAGGCAGCTGACCATCGCCTCGGCGCCCAGCTCGTTGCGGTCGAGCAGCTCGCGCATCAGCATCTCGGTCGCGCCGACAATCGCCTCAGCCTCATTGGCCTCTGCCTGCACGGCACCACGGACCGCGAACAATCGCTCCTCGCTCATCGCTCCGAATCTTCCCAGAGCCGCGCGATGTCCTCCTCGCCGAGCCGCCGCGCCTGCCCCTGCGGCAGCTTGCCGAGCTCGATTGGGCCGAAGCGGACGCGGCGCAGCGAAACCACGCGGTTGTCCACCGCCTCGGCCATGCGACGCACCTGACGGTTGCGTCCCTCGCGCAAGACAAGCTCAATCACCCGCTCGTCGAGCCGCCGCACCTCAGCCGGCGCAGTCGGCCCATCCTCGAGCTCGACCCCGCTCGCCAGTCGCCGCAGGTCGGCGTCGGACGGCGGCCGCCGCAGCTCTGCTCGATAGGCCTTGCGGACCCCATAGCGAGGGTGCGTAAGCCGATTGGCCAACGCCCCGTCATTGGTCAGCAGCAGCAGCCCGGTCGAGTCGGCGTCAAGCCGACCAACCGGATAGAGCCGAGCTGTCGAGTCGACCAGCTCCACCACGGCCGCCCGGCTCCCTGGCTCGCGAGCCGTGGAAACCACCCCGGCCGGCTTGTTGACCGCCCAAACCTCGCGCGCCTCCTCGCCAACCAAGCTCCCATCAACTCGCACTTCGTCCCCGTCCCCAACATCCCGCGCCGGATCGGTCACCACCTTCCCCCCGACCGTGACCCGCCCCTTACCGATGATCACCTCAGCTTTCCGCCTGGAGGCGACTCCTCCATGAGCGAGGAACTTGGCGAGCCTCATGTCGCAGGGCGGGTCGGGGGAGGTCCCGACGGAGCCTCCCCGCTGTTGCTCCGGCGGGACCTCCCCCGACCCGCCCCCCACCTCAAGGCTCGGATCTCTGCTCCCCGGCCTTCAAGAGCCGCTCCCGCAGCTCCCGCTCATCCTCAGGCGTCGGATCGAACCGCGACGGATCGGGCAGCTGATCGAGACCCGACAGCCCGAAGAGCCGCTCGAAGAGCTCGGTCGTTTTGAAGATGGCTGCCCCGAACTGCGAGCGCCCTGACTCCTCAATCAAGCCACGCTCAGCCAATGTCTGTACCGCGGACTCCGAGGTGACGCCACGGATGCGAGCCACCTCCGGACGGGTGACCGGCTGTAGGTAGGCGACGATCGCCAGGGTCTCGGCCTGGGCCTGGGTCAGCGGTGGCGTACGGGGCTTGGCCAAGAGCCGGCGCGCCGCTGCCTCGCTTGCTGGGTCGCTGGCGAGCGAGAAGCCACCAGCGACCTCGCGCAGCACGACGCCACGTTTGCCCTCGGAGAGGTCCTCCCGCAGCAGCTCGATCGCCTCCTCGACCTGACCCTGAGTCGCCTCCGTCGCCTCGGCCAGATCACTGACGTTGACCGGCTGCGGCGAAAGGAACAACAGCGCCTCGATCGTCCGGGTCAGGTCGCTCACGTCGATAGCTCCTTCTTGCGGATCTGGATCGGGCCAAACGGTTTGGGCTGCTCCCAGGTCGCCTCTCCTTTGCGGTAGAGGTCGAGCAGGGCGAAGAGAGTCACGGCTTGAGTCAAGCGATCCTCGTTGCCGAACTCCTCGTCGAAGTCGATGCTGCCGCGGCCGCGCAGGGCGTCGCGCAGGGCTCGCAGGCGCTTTTCCAGCGAGACGGTCGGGCGGATGTGGTCGAGGTTGAGCTCCGATGGCGTTGCCAGTAGGTCGCCGAGCGCGGTGCCGAGCCGGTCGGGGTCGTAGACGGCCGTGGCCGCCTCGAGCGCGACCTTGCGCAGATCGAGCGGCAGCGGCGCCGAGCGGTAGAGGTAGCCGCGCGCCGCCTCGAAACGCTGCTCCAGCACCGCGGCGGCGTCGCGGTAGCGGCGGTACTCGAGCAGCCGCGCAACCAGCTCCTCGACCGCCTCCTCCGGGGTAACGTCCTCCAGTCCCTCCTCTTCGCCCGGCAGCAGCAGCCGCGACTTCAGCTCCAGCAGCGAGGCGATCAGGACCAGGAACTCGGTCGCCACGTCCAGCTCCAGCTCTTCCTCGCGCTCGAGATGCTCAACGTAAGCGACGACGATCTCGCCCAGTTCGACCTCGAGCAGGCTGACCTCCTCGCGCAGGACGACCGCCATCAGCAGGTCGAAGGGACCGGCGAAGACATCGAGGTCGAGATCCAGCTCGGCGACTGTCATTCAGGGACCGTAACGCCCGGGCGGGATGGCGACTAGGCCGGGCCGTAGCCCATACGGCTGCGAACCTCGGCCAACGTCGGCGCGGCGATCGCGCGGGCCTTCTCGGCGCCGGCGGCGAGGGTCTGCTCCAGCGCCGCCTCGTCGGGACGCAGCTCGGCGTAGCGCTCGCGGACGGGGGTGAGCAGATCGATCGCCGCCTCGGCGACCGCCTTCTTGAAGTCTCCGTAGCCGGCGCCCTCGAACTCCTGCTCGACGGCCTCGGGCTCGATCCCGCGAGCGACCGCGTAGATGTCGATCAGGTTGGTGATTCCGGCCTTGTCCTCACCGCGACGCACCTCGCGGCCGGAGTCGGTGACGGCGCTGCCGAACTTCTTGCCAATCGCATCCGGCTCATCAAGCACGAGCACGGTCCCGGCCTCGGTGCCGCCCGTCGTCGACATCTTCCGCTGCGGCTCCTGCAGGTCCATGATCCGCGCCCCGACTTCGGGGATGCGCATCTCCGGCACAACCAGGGTCTCGCCGAAACGCTCGTTGAAGCGGCGGGCGATCTCGCGCATCAGCTCGACGTGCTGGCGCTGGTCGTCGCCGACCGGCACCTCGGTCGCCCGGTAGGCGAGCACATCGGCGGCCATCAGCACCGGGTAGAAGAAGAGCGCGGCGGAGACGAGCTCCTGCTTCGCCGACTTGTCCTTGAACTGGGTCATGCGGTTGAGGTCGCCGTGCGAGGTGACCGCCGAAAGCAGCCAGGTCAGCTCGGTGTGCTCGCGCACGTCGGACTGGCGGAAGAGGATGCAACGCTCGGGGTCGAGGCCGGCGGCGAGCAGGATCGCGGTCGTGTCGTAGAGGCGCTCGCGCAGCTCGACCGGGTCGTAGGCGACCGAGATCGCGTGCAGGTCAACGATGCAGAAGATCGCCGGCTCCCCCCGCTCCTGCCCCTCGACGTACTGGCGGATCGCGCCGATGAAGTTGCCCAGGTGCTTGCGACCGGTGGGCTGAATCCCTGAGAAGACGATCGGCTTGGCCATCGAGCGGGCAGCCTAGACCAGCAGCCCCCCCAAGCGGTGCAACGTTTTGCGGCTCCCTCAGGACCGCAAAGCGTTGCACCTGAAATGCCCCTTTGCCGCCGTAACGCGTTGCGGTCCGGTCGGCAACGCAAAGCGTTGCACCTGGCGGAGCTAGGCGGGTTCGGTGGCCGGCTCTGCGGGCGCGCAGTCGGCTTCGGAAGCGTGGCCGCACTCGCCGGCTTGAGCTGAACCGCGAGAGGCGACTGCTTCTACTTTGCGCTTGGGGTTCTCGATGCCGAAGCCGGAAACGGCGCCGCCGACGATCATCAGGATGCCGGCGATGCCGATACCCAGATGGAAGGCTGAGGTGGAGGCATCGGCGGAGGCGGTGCTGACTCGGGTCGCCTGGGTTGGGGGCAGCTTGCCGGTCTTTGGCACCGCTAGCGGCTGTTCCTTGGCGTCGGAGATCGTTTGCTCGGCGCGGGGGCCGAGTGGGCGGTCGCCGAGGTTGCTGTCCAGGGCCGAGCCGAAGTAGGCGGAGATCACGGCGCCGAGAATCGCTATCGCCAGCAGGCCGGCGACGCGGGCGACGCCGTTGTTGACGCCGGAGGCGATGCCGACGTGGCGTTCCTCGACCGAGTCGAGAACGGTGGCGGTCAGGGGGGCGACGGTGGCGGAGAGACCGAGGCCGAAGACGAGGATCGCCGGCAGTACGTCGGTGACGTAGTCGGCGCTGGAACCGACCCGCAGGAGCAACAGCAGGCCGATGCCGCCGACGATCGGCCCGATTGTCATCGGCAGCCGCGGTCCGGTGCCCGACGCCAGTTTGCCCCAGCGCGGCGAGAGGAAGAAGAGGATCAGCGAGACCGGCGTCGTCGCCAGGCCAGCTTGGATCGGCGTGTAGCCAGCCACCTGCTGGAGGAAGAGACCGACGAAGAAGAGGCCGCCGATCAGGCCCGCGTAGGCGGAGAGCGTGGTCACGTTGGCGACCCAGAAGTTGCGGATGCGAAAGAGCGAGAGCTCGAGCATCGGGTGGCGAGCGCGCGCCTCGTGGACGACAAAGAGGACGAAGCAGACGATCCCCGCGATCAGTGATCCCCAGACGACCGGATCGCCCCAGCCGCGGCTCGGCTGCTCAATCAGAGCGAAGACCGGGCCGCCGAGGCCAACAGCGGAAAGCCCGATTCCGGTCCAGTCAATGCCGCGGAAGGCGTCGGGGTCGCGGCTCTCTTTCACCGAGTGCATGGTTAGCGCGACCGTGACCGCGATCAGCGGCAGGTTGACCCAGAAGACCGCCCGCCAGGAGATCGCCTCGACCAATGCCCCTCCCCCGGCAGGGCCGAGCACGGTCGCAATCCCAGTCCAGGCGGTCCAGGTGCCGACCGCCTTGCCCCGCGCCGCGCCCTCGAAAGTGGCGGCGACGATCGCCAACGAGCCTGGCACCAGCAGCGCTCCGGCCACCCCCTGCAGGGCGCGAGCGCCGATCAGGAACTCGACCGTGGGCGCCACGGCGCAGAGCAGCGAGGTGGCGCCAAAGGCGATCAGACCGAAGACGAACATCCGCCGCCGCCCGAACTGGTCGCCGAGCGAGCCGCCAACCAGCAGCAGCGAGACCAGGGTCAGCATGTAGGCCTCGACCACCCACTGCTGCCCCGCCAGCCCAGCGTCGAGGTTGTCGCTGATCGCCGGCAGCGCCACGTTGACCACGGTCGAGTCGAGGAAGACGACCGTCGAGCCAAGGATCGTCGCAACCAGGGTCAGACGCTGCTGCCGAGACACCGACCGAGTTTAGGGAGCCGGGTGTCTGACCAAGCGGGGCAAGGACGCAGGGAGCGCCGTGTGCTTCTGCACACAAGCGACCGAGGACGCCGCACCGCGCCGTGTCAGACGCCCGGCTCGCGGAGTTGTTGGGCTGGGGTGAAGAAGTTGCGGTAGGCGAGAGTGGTGGCGATCAGGCCCGCGATGGCGACGCTGCCTAGCAAGGCGTAGAGGAGGATTAGCTGCAGGCGCACGGCATCGGTGGGGCTGGCGCCAGCGAGCAGCATGCCGACCATCGTGCCGGGGAAGAAGATCAGCCCGGTGGTCTTGGTCGAGTCAATTAGGGTGATCATTCCCGAGCGCAGGGCGCGGCGAACGAGGGGCGCGGCGGCCTCCTGGGCGGTGGCACCGAGGGCGAGGGTCGCCTCGATCTTTCCGCGCGAGTCGGCCATCTCGTCGCCGAGCCGGTTCAGCGCCACTGCCGAGGCGGTCATCGCGTTACCGATAACCATGCCGCCGACCGGCACCAGATAGCGAGCGGTCGGTTCGAAGACGCCAAGGGCGACGACCAAGCCGAGCGTCGTCGCTCCAGCAACCGCCAGCGCGATCAGCAGCGGCCAGAAGGCACCCGGCACCCTCTTCGCCCGGCCGCGGGCGGTGATCGCGCCGAAGACGACCATCACCGCCAGCAGGGCGAAGACGAGCCAGAGCGTGTCGGCTTCGAAGATCAGCTTGATCGCGTAGCCGATCGCGGTCAACTGGACGAACGAGCGCACGGTGGCAATGCCGATGTCGCGCTCGAGGTCGGCTTTTTGCCAAAAAGAAATGGCGGCGGCAAGCGCGACCAGCGAGAGCGACGCCGCGACCTGCCCGAACGAGAGATGGATCGACGTGCTCACGCCAGCGCCTTCCGGTGCGCTTTATGTGGGCATAGACCGCAAAAGGCGCACCGGAAGCTCATAGGAGAACTTGTCCCAGGGGACCGGCTTTGACTGCGCGGCCGTTCTCGAGGCGCACGACCCAGTCGCTCAGACGCCGCGCCTGCTCGGGGTCGTGGCTGACCAGGACGATCGAGATCTCCAGCTCTTGACGCAGCTGCGCCAGCGTCGCCTCGATCGCGTCGCGGGCGGCGTGGTCGAGGGCGGAGGTCGGCTCGTCGAGCATCAGCACGGCCGGCTCCTGGACCAGCGCCCGAGCCAGCATCGCCCGCTGCTGCTCGCCGACCGAGAGCTTGGTGACATCGCGCCCGACGAACTCGGGGTCGAGGCCGGCGAGACGCAGGAAGCGCTCAGGCTCGGCCTGCTTGCCGGCAAGACCGGCCGCGTAGGCGAGGTTCGACTCGACCGTGCCCTCCAGCAGCGCCGGCAGCTGCGGCACCAGCGAGACCTCGCGGCGCAGCGCCAGCGGGTCGTACTCGTGCAGCGGTCGCTCGCGGTAGGAAATCGCCCCCCGGTCGGGGTCGACGAGCCGGTTGAGCAGCCGCAACAGCGTCGACTTGCCCGCCCCCGAGGGCCCGACGATCGCCGTCGCCCCGACCGGAATCGCGGCGCTGACCGAGTCGAGGACGCGGCGGTCGCCGCGGGTCAGGCTGACGTCGCGCAGCTCGAACAGCACCGCCGCATGATCCCGCACTCCCCGCAAGATGCCTCCCGCCAAGGCGCGGCCCTTGCCGGCGGAGGTGATCGACTGGAAGAATCGGGGTAGTGACTGCCGATGGCTAGAGCGATTTGGAGCGGGTCGATCAGCTTCGGGCTGCTCAACGTGCCCGTGAAACTGTACAGCGCGGTTGCCCGCCGCGGCATCTCCCTGCGCGAGATCCGCGAGTCCGACAGCGCCCGCATCCGCCACCGCCGCGTCGCCGAAGGGACCGACGAAGAGGTCCCCTACGAGAACATCATCAAGGCCTTCGAGATCACGCCCGACCGCTACGTGCCGATCAGCAAGGACGAGCTGGCCTCGCTCGACCCGAAGAAGACGCGGGCAATCGAGGTCCAGGACTTCGTCGAGATCGCCGAGATCGACCCGATCTACTTCGACAGTCCCTACTACCTCGGCCCCGCGGCCGGCGCCGAGCGGGCTTACTCGCTGCTGGCGGAGGCGCTGGAAAAGTCCGGCAAGGTGGCGATCGCCCGCTTCGTCTTCCGCAACAAGGAGCACCTGGCGGCGATCCGTCCCGGCGACGGCGTGCTCACTCTGACCACGATGCGCTTCGCCGACGAGGTCGTGCCACCGGGCGAGCTTGAGGACGTACTGCCCGCGGAGAAGCCCAAGGTCCCCAAGCGCGAGATCGAGATGGCCGAGCAGCTGATCGACTCGCTGACCACCAACTTCGACCCCAGCGCCTACCGCGATGAGTACCGCGAGGAGCTGCTGGCGATGATCGAACGCAAGGCCGCCGGCGAGGAGGTCGTTGCCGCGCCCGAAGGCGAGGAGCGCGAGGCGACCAAGGCGCCCGACCTGATGGCGGCGCTGGAGGAGAGCATCGCCGCCGTGCAGGACAAGGGCGCGAAGAAGAGATCGACGACAGCGCCCAAGGCGAAGAAGCGCAGCGCGACGGCGAAAAAAGCCGCGCCGAAAAAACGCTCGGGCTCGCGCGCCAAAGCCAAGTCCTCCAAATAGCCAGTGGCCGAAAGCCGCCAGGTTGAGGTCGAGGGGCGTGAGCTAAAACTCACGAACCTCGACAAGGTGCTCTACCCAAAGGCGGGCTTCAGCAAGGGGGAGGTGGTCGACTACTACGCCAAGATCGCGCCGGTGATGGTCCCTCATCTCGCCGGCCGGCCGGTGACCCTGCGCCGCTTTCCGGAAGGCGTCGATGACACCGACGCCGCCTTCTTCGAGAAGCGCTGCCCCAAGCACCGGCCGGAGTGGGTGAAGACGACGCCCTTTTCGGCCAGCACCGGCACGATCGACTTCTGCGTCTGCGAAGACCTGCCGACCCTGGTCTGGATGGCACAGCTGGCGGCGATCGAGCTGCACCCCTCGCTCTCGCTGGGAGGCGACCTGGACCGACCGACGGTGCTCGCCTTCGATCTCGACCCCGGCCCGCCGGCCGAAGTCCTCTCCTGCTGCCGGGTGGCACTGCGCCTGCGCGAGCTCTTTGACCATTTCGGCCTCGAGTGCTTCCCCAAGACGTCGGGCTCGAAGGGCCTGCAGGTCTACGCGCCTCTCAACAACGACGAGGTCACCTACGAGGGAGACGACAACGGCGGCGGGACCAAACCGCTGGCGCGGGCAATCGCCCAGCTACTCGAGAAGCAGACGCCCGATCTCGTCGTCTCGAAAATGAAAAAGGTCGAACGCGAGGGCAAGGTCTTCGTCGACTGGTCCCAGAACCACCGCCGTAAGACGACGATCGCGGTCTACTCGCTGCGCGCCCGCGAACAGCCGACGGTCTCAACCCCAGTCAGATGGGACGAGGTGGAAAGGGCGGTCGAGAAGGAGGACGCCAGCTCACTGGTCTTCGAGGCTGGCGACGTGCTGAAGCGGGTCGAGAAGCACGGTGACCTTTTCGCCCCAGTCCTCGAGCTGAAGCAGAAGCTGCCCGAGCTCTAGCGCGGGTCGCGCCACATCTGGGTGACGCTCGGCCCGTTTTCGGGCAGCTCGAACTCGCCGCAGCGCCTGAACCCGAGCCCTTCGTAGCGGTGATCGTTGACCGGGTTTGATGACTCGAGGAATGCGGGAACACCCTCGGCGTCGATCCGCTCCAGCGTGGCGGCGAGCAGGGCCATCCCCAGTCCACGGCCGCGCTGGTCTGGATCGGTCGCCAGGAGGCTGAGGTAGTAGTGGGGCTCGGCCTCGGGATGGGCAGCCTCGAAGCGCTCGAACGTCTCCAGCACCCGGTCCGCCCCGTCCCCCGTCAGCTCACGCAACATCGGCCCGAGCCGCTCCTCGTCCTCAGGCCGCAGCTCTGGCCTGCCCGGCGGAATCCAGAGCGCCACTGCCGCACAGTCTCCGGTGAGCCAGGCCGATTCGTAGCTGAGAGCCGCCTTCGCCACCAGCTCCCAAACGGCCCGGTGCTGCCCGAGCCGCCGTTCGGGGTCGGGGAACGCCCAACCCCAGACCGGGTCGGCGTAGAACGCTCGCGCCAGGACCTCGACCGCGGCGGGGATCTCGTCCCCGCTCGCCACCCTCGCTTTCACGGGGGTGCGGCGGCTCGGCGGCTCCGTCATGGCTAGAGCGGCTGGCGGACGACGGGTTTGCGAGTCGCCTTGACCTCGTCGAGGCGACGCACGGGGGTTGTGTAGGGAGCACTTTTGGCGACCTCGGGGTCATCCTCCGCCTCGGCGAGGATCTGCTCGATCGCCGCGGCGAAAGCATCGAGGCTCTCCTTGGTCTCGGTCTCGGTCGGCTCGATCATCAGCGCCTCGTCGACGAGCAGCGGGAAGTAAACGGTCGGCGGGTGGAAGCCGTAGTCGAGTAGGCGCTTGGCGAGGTCGAGCGTGGCGAGGTCGAGCTCCTTCTTCATCGGCTTGCCGGAGAGGACGAACTCGTGCATGCAGTGGCGCTCGAAGGCGATCGGCAGGCGATTGGCGGCGCGGCCCTCGGCGAGGCGCGCCTTCAGGTAGTTGGCGTTGAGCACCGCTGTCTCGGAGGCCTCGGCGAGACCGTCGGAGCCGAGGCTGAGGATGTAGGCGTAGGAGCGGACGAAGACGCCGAAGTTGCCCTGGAAGCCGCGCAGGCGACCGATCGACTTGGGCCGCTCGAGGTCGAGCTCGAAGCTCGGGCCGCCGCCGTTGTCGCTCTCGCGCCGCACCACCTGCGGCCGCGGCAGGTAGGGCTCAATCCGCTCCGAGACCGCGATCGGCCCGGCGCCGGGTCCACCGCCGCCGTGCGGCTGGCTGAAGGACTTGTGCAGGTTGACGTGGACGATGTCGAAGCCCATGTCACCGGGCCGCGACTGCCCCATCACCGCGTTGAGGTTGGCGCCGTCGTAGTAGAGCGTCCCCCCCGCCGCGTGGATCAGCGCCGCGATCTCGGCGATGTTCTCATCGAAGAGCCCAAGCGTGTTGGGGTTGGTCAGCATTAGGCAGGCGACCTGGTCGGGGTCCTCGTCGATCTTCGCCCGCAGGTCGTCCATCTCAACCCCGCCGTGCTCGTTGGTCGCGACCTTGACCACCTCGTAGCCGGCCATCGTCACCGAGGCCGGGTTGGTGCCGTGCGAGGTGTCGGGAGCCAGCACCTTGGTCCGCTCTTCGCCACGGTCGGCGTGGTAGGCGCGGGTCAGCAGCAGGCCGGCGAGCTCGCCGTGCGAGCCGGCCGAGGGCTGCAGGCTGACGTGGGGCAGGCCGCAGATCTCACTCAGCGACTCCTGCAAGAGCCACATCAGCTCCAGGGCGCCCTGGGCGCGTCTAGGGTCCTGCGCCGGGTGCAGGCGGGAGTGGCCGGGCAGCGCCGCGACCCGCTCGTTGAGCCGCGGGTTGTGCTTCATCGTGCAGGAGCCAAGCGGGTAGAAGCCCGTGTCGAGGTCGAAGTTGCGTCGCGAGAGCCGGTTGTAGTGGCGGACGATCTCCGGCTCGGCGACCTCGGGCAGGCGCGGCGGCTCGGAGCGGAGGAGGTCGGATGGGATCAGCTCGGCGAGCGGGCGCTCGGGGACTTCAGCGCTGGGCAGAACGGCGGCGCGCCGTCCCGCCTTCGACTTCTCATAAATGGTCTCGGCGCGTTCGCGTTGCATGGGCGTCTCAATCTCGGCCACTACGACGAAACCCCCTCTGGCGACTTTCCCGTCATATCGACGGGAAACTCGCCAAGCTCGGCTGCGATTGCGGCGCCGAGGGCCTCGGCCAGGTCATCGATCTGGGCACGGGTGCGGCGCTCGGTGATCGCGACCAGCAGGCCGTTCTTGTACTCGGGGTAGTCGCGGCCGAGCGGATAGCCGGCAGCGATACCGCGCTCGGCACAGCGCTCGAGGACGCGATCGACGGGTGCGTCCAGCCGCAGCGCGAACTCGCGCGCCACCGGCGCCTCGTGCAGGAGCTCGACGCCCTCGACGGCAGCGAGGCGCTCGCGGGCATAGGCGGTGCGCTGGACCAGCAGCTCGCCCAGCTCGCGGTAGCCCTCGCGGCCGAGCCAGGCGAGGTGGACCATCGCCCCGAGCGCGTTGAGCGCCTGGGCGGTGCAGATGTTGTGGGTCGCCTTCTCGCGGCGGATGTGCTGCTCGCGGGTCTGCAGGGCGAGGACGAAGCCACGGCGGCCGTCGACGTCGTCGGTTTCGCCGGCGATCCGACCCGGCATGCGGCGGATCTGCTCCTCGCTGGCGCAGAAGAAGCCGAAGGAGGGCCCACCGAAGTCGAGCCGGTTGCCGAGCGGCTGGCCCTCGCCGAGGGCGATGTCGGCGCCGCAATCGCCGGGTGGCTTGAGCACGCCGAGCGTCATCGGGTCGGTGGCGACGACGAGCAGCGCGCCGTGCTGCTTGGCGGCGGCTCCGAGCGCCTCGACCCGCTCGACCGCACCGAGGAAGTTGGGACTTTGCAGGAAGACGGCGGCGGTCTCGCCGTCAACCGCCGCGGCCAGCGCCTCCGCGTCGGTCTCGCCGTCACGCAGCTCGACCTCGACCAGCTCAGCGCCGTAGCCGACCGCGTAGGTCGCCAGCGTCTCGCGGCTGTGGGGGTGCAGGCCGCGGGAGACGACGAAACGGCTCCGCTTCGTCGCCGCCATCGCCAGGTAACCGGCCGAGGCCACTGAGGAGGGCCCCTCGTAAAGACCGGCGTTGGAGACCGGCAGCCCGGTCAGCTCCGACATCGCGGTCTGAAACTCGAACATCACCTGCAGACCGCCCTGCGAGATCTCCGGTTGGTAGGGCGTGTAGGGGGTGAGGAACTCGGAGCGCTGGGTGATCGCGTCGACGATCGACGGCACGTAGTGGTCGTACATCCCGGCGCCGACGAAGCAGACCTGCGCTTCGGCGTCGGCGTTGCGGGCGGCGAGGCCGGCCAGCCGCTCGAAGACCTCGGCCTCGCTCATCCCGGCGGGCAGCGCCAGCGGCCGGCCCAGCCGCAGCGGCTCGGGCACCTGCTCGAAGAGGTCGGCGGTCGAGTCGACCCCGATCGCGGCAAGCATCTCGGCGCGATCGGCGTCGGTGGCTGAGGTGTAGCGGGTCACCGGGTGAAGGCTACGGAAGCGGGTGGCGGGGCCGGGCTAGCTGTTTTCCAGCAGCTTGCGGTATTCGTCGGCACCGAGCAGCTGGCCGGCCTCCTCCGGGTGGGTCAGTTTGACCTTGACCAGCCAGCCCTCGCCGTAGGCGTCCTCGTTGATCTTCTCGGGCGCGTCCTCGAGCGCATCGTTGACCTCGACGATTTCCCCCGACATCGGCGCGATCACGTCGGAGACCGCCTTGACCGACTCGACCTCGGCGTAGCTGGCGTCCTTGTCGATCGTCGCCCCCACCTCGGGCGGGTCGTAGAAGACCACCTCGCCGAGGCTGTCCTGGGCGTACCAGGTGATCCCGAAGACAGCGTGGTCGTCCCCCTCCAGCCGCGCCCAGTCGTGCTGGTCGTGGTAGAGCAGATCGTCGGGGTAGTGCGCGTCGGCCAACTCACTTCTCCTTGCTGTAGAGGGGCTTGGAAGCTATCCGGGCGTGACGATGCTTGCCGCGCACGTCGATCTCGACCTCAGTGCCAGGCTCGGCGAGGTCGGCGCGCACGTAGGCCATACCGATCCCAAGCTCTAGCGAGGGCGAGAAGGTGCCGCTGGTGACGACTCCCGCTGGCACGCCGGCAGAGAGCACCGGGTTGCCTTCGCGCGGAATGCCGGCACCCTCGATCTTGAAGGGGGCCAGCTTCTCCGCAGTGCCATCGCGGCGCGCGGCGGCGATCGGCTCAGCGCCGACGAAGCCGGTCTCCTCTCTGCAGCACCAACCGAGGCCGGCCTCGATCGGGTTGCGCTCGGGAGTCAGGTCGTTGCCGTGTAGGTGAAAGCAGACCTCGAGCCGCAGGGTGTCGCGAGCGCCGAGCCCGCAGGGGACGACGCCGGCGTCGAGCAGCTCGGCCCAGATCGGCGGCGCCACCTCGGGGTCGAGCAGCATCTCGACTCCATCCTCGCCGGTGTAGCCGGTGCCGCAGACCAGCGCCGGGCGGCCGCCGATCCGCGCCGTCGCCACCCGCATCCGCGCCGGCAGCTCGATGCCGAGCGTGCGCGAGACGATCCCGCGGGCGTGCGGCCCCTGCACGGCGAGCATCGCGTAGCGGTCGGCGACGTCGCGCACGGTGACGTCGCCGAGCTGGCGGCTCCAGCGGCCAAGCCAGGCGAGGTCGGCATCGTGGTTGGCCGAGTTGGTGACGATCAGGTAGCGGTCGCCACCCAGCCGGTAGGTGAAGAGGTCGTCAAGCACGCCGCCCTCCTCGTTGCAGAGGCACGAGTACTGAGCACCGCCAAGGGCGATCTTCGCCACGTCGTTGGAAAGCACCCGTTGCAGGAAGGCGAGCGCCCCCGGCCCTTCGACTTCGACCTCGCCCATGTGGGAGACGTCGAACACCCCGGCATGGGTGCGCACCGCCGAGTGCTCCTCGCGGATCCCCTCGTAGGTGACCGGCATCTCCCAGCCGGCGAAGGGCACCAGCTTGGCGCCAAGCTCGGCGTGCTGCCTGTGGAGAGGGGTGCGTCGAAGTGCGTCGGCCACGCGCGGCAGCGTATTGGAGAGCTGTGGCAAGCTCACCCACGCAGATGGCCGACACTCCAGGCAACGCAATCCGCCGGGCCACCGCCGGCCACGCCGCGGCCGTCGCCCAGCTCCTGCACGACTTCAACACCGAATACGAGGACTACACCCCGGGCGTGCCGGCACTGGCGGAGCGCATCGGCGAATTGCTCGCCGAGGGAGAGATCACGGTCCTGCTCGCCGGCGACCCACCCCTTGGCTTCGCCCTCTTCCGCACCCGTCCCTCACTCTGGTCCAAGGCCGCCGACGTCTACCTGGAAGAGCTCTACGTAATTCCAGAGCACCGCCGCCGCGGCATCGGCCGCCGCCTGCTCAACGCCGCAATAGACGCGGCCCGCAAATCCGGCGCCAACCACTTCGAGCTCACCACAGGCGAAACGGACACCGAAGCTCGCGCGCTGTACGAGAGCACCGGCATGACCAACCGGGAAGGCTCCCCCGACGGCCCAAGGATGCTCTATTACGAGCTCGACCTCTGAAGCTGAAAGGCATCACCTGAGCGGTGATGGGGCCATCGGGTGCCCCTCCAGCAGAGGCTCAGCGACCACGCTTCGAAGCGCCACCCACGACCTGCTGCGCAACGGCCTCTGAGGGAGGGGCACCCGATGGCCCCACCCCCACCACCAGAGCCCTATTCCTTGAGGAAACCCGGCACGTCGATGTCGTCGTCCGAGACCCGCAATTTCCTGATGTCGGTGTCCTCGGCCGAGATCCGCGGTTTGCTCTCATAACGCCGTCGCACCCGCTGCGGCGACCGCGCCAGCAGCTCGAAGCCCTCAAACCCGGTCGCGATCACCGTCACGCGAACCTCGTCTTTCATCGACTGGTCGACGACCGAGCCGAAGATGATGTTGGCGTTGTCGTCGGCCTCGGCCTGAACCAGCTGGGCCGCCTCGTTGACCTCGAAGAGGCCGAGGTCCTCGGGCCCGGTGATGTTGAGCAGCATGCCCGTGGCGCCCTTGATCGACTCCTCGATCAAGGGCGAGGTGATCGCCGCCTTGGCGGCATCGAGGGCGCGGGCCTCGCCAGAGGCGGAGCCGACGCCCATCAGGGCCGAGCCGGCGTCGCGCATGATCGTGCGCACGTCGGCAAAGTCGAGGTTGATCAGGCCCGGGATGGTGATCAGGTCGGTGATGCCCTGCACGCCCTGGCGCAGGATGTCGTCGGCCTGACGGAACGCCTCGAGCACGCTGGTGCGCCGCTCGACCGCCTGCAGCAGCTTCTCGTTGGGGACGATGATCAGGGTGTCGACGTTGTTGCGCAGCTTCTCGATGCCCTCGAGCGCCTGCTGCATGCGCCGTTTGCCCTCGAACTCGAAAGGCTTGGTGACGGCGCCAACCGTCAGGGCGCCGATCTCTTCCTTGGCGATCTCGGCGATCACCGGCGCCGAGCCGGTGCCGGTGCCGCCACCCTCGCCCGCGGTGACGAAAACCATGTCGGCGCCCTTCAGCGCCTCCTTGATCTCGTCGCGACTCTCCGCCGCCGCGCCCGCCCCAACCTCGGGGTTGCCACCGGCGCCGAGGCCGCGGGTCAACTCCTGACCGATCGAGAGCTTGATGTCAGCGTCGCATGCCTGCAGCGCTTGGGCATCCGTGTTGACGGCGACGAACTCGACGCCACGAATGCCGGCGTCGACCATGCGACTGACGGCATTGGTGCCGCCACCGCCGGCGCCGACGACCTTGATCACCGCGAGGTATGTGGATTCCATTCTCCCGAATTCTCCAGCCGCCAACCGGGGAGGGTCAGCGTTTGAGTTGAGCCTTTGATCTGTCCGAAGCTACAGCAATGCTTAAGGGTTCAAGGGTACGCAGCAACTACGGAAATTGCGCTCAACGTAGGGTATTGGGCGGGGTCTGTCAAACCGCCGGGCGGCATCCTGCAAGGCGAAACCCTCAATGCTTGGTTGAGAGTTTGCCTAGTCTAAGCCTGTGGTTGAGAGTTTAGGGAAGAGGCGGAAGCGTATGCCCAGAGCCGCCTATTGCCGGGTGGCCTGGGGCGGCCAGGTCTACATAATCGAGCGTGGTCACGGAGGGATCGGCGAGCACTGCGGCGGCCGCGCGCCACTTGCGCGCGGCCTGGGTCGAGTCGCCGAAGCGAAGTTCGACTCCGGAGGTGAGATCGACGTCCACCCCGTGTTCGCCGAAATAGCTGCCTTCGACGTAGGGCCGCAGCCGATCCGGCGTCGCCCCTAGGACTCGGGCCTGTTCGAGCGCCGGGCCCTGCAACCGGGTGCCCTTTGGCGGCGCTTCGAGGGGCAGCTGCGGCAGACTGCCTTCCTTGGGCGGCGGCAGCCAAGGAAGGATCGTGCCGTCGGCGGCAACCGCGACGGCGTCTTCCCCGCTGCCGATCACCGCAACGGGCTCGGAGGAGACGAGGCGAGGCTCCATCATTTTGGCGCCGAAGATGTGCTGATAAACGAAGGCGATGACGATCACCGCGAGGATCACGATCATCCCCCGGTACAGCCTCCTCACAGCTCCCACCCTTCCGGCCACTCGACCTCGCCCAGCACCTGCACCTCGGGCTCGAGCACGACACCGCTCAGCTCGTGCACCCGACGGCGACCGGCAGCCATCAGGGCCAGGACGTCCGCGGTCGTCGCATGCCCGGTGTTCTCGACGAAGTTGGCGTGCTTCTCGGCGAACCGGGCTTCTCCCTGGCGCAGGCCGCGGCACCCGGCGGCCTCCAGCAGCTGGCCCGCGCTGCGTCCCTCCGCCCGCGGGTCCTCCGGGTTCTTGAAGGTCGAGCCAAAGGTCTTGATCCCCGAGGGCTGGGCTTCGCGGCGCTTGCCGCGCATCTCCTCCAGGCGGGCGCGGATCGCCGCCGGGTCGTCGGGGCGCAGGTTGAAGGCGACGCGCGATACGACCTCGCCCGCGATCAGATTGGAGCTGCGATAGGCGAAGCCCAGGGAGTCCGGCCCGCGGCGCTCGCGACCCGTGGCCGTGAAGACGTCGACCCACTCGAGCACCTCGGCGAGCTGACCTCCATAGGCATTGGCGTTCATCTTCACCGCCCCACCCGCAGTGCCGGGGATGTTGACGCCGAATTCGATCCCGGCCAACCCCCAACTGGCCGCCTTTGCCGAGGCGGAGGGAAAGCGGGCGCCGCCGCCACAGACCATCCCCTCCCCCTCGCGCTCGATCGTGGCGAGCTCGCGGTCGAGCTTGAGCGCGAGTCCACGGAAGCCGGAATCGGCGACGAGCAGGTTCGAGCCCGAGCCGATCACGCCGAGGGCGAGACCCTCGTCCGCGGCCCAGGCCAGCACCGCGAGCAACTCTCCCTCGTTGCCGGGGCGAGCGAAGAAGTCAGCGTCACCGCCCGTGCGAACTGTGGTCAGCCGGGCAAGGGGGAAGTTGCTTTGCACTGCTGCCGGCTGGGAGCTCACCGTGGCCCCTCCTCACTGCCGCCACCCTCGACCAGCGCCTCGCCCAACTTGAAGATGTCACCGGCGCCGATCGTGACCAGGATGTCGCCGTCGCCAAGTCGGGAGGCAAGCGCGGCCCGGGCGGCATCGGCAGTGGGCAGCCACCAGACCCGCCTCCCGCCCATCCGCTCCGCCGCGGCCTGAGCCACCTGCAAACCGCTGACCCCCGCCAGCTCACCCACCGACTCCTCGCGCGCCGGGTAGACGTCGAGCACGATCGCCTCGTCGGCCAGAGCCAGCGCCGCGCCGAAGCCCTCGGTGAAGGCCTTGGTGCGCGAGTAGAGGTGCGGCTGGAAGGCGGCGATCAGGCGGGCGGGATCGAGCTCGCGCAGAGCCGATAGCGCCGCCCGCACCTCGGTCGGGTGATGAGCGTAGTCGTCGTATATGCGAGCCCCGTTGCGCGACCCCTTCAGCTCAAGCCGCCGCCGCACCCCCGGAAAGTCCCCAAGCGCCCCCGCCGCCCCGCTGACTTCGTGTTTATTCGCGGTATCCGCGACGAAGTGGGAAGTCAGCGGGGGGTCTGGGATGGCGGCCAACGCCAGGGCGGCGAGGGCGGCGCGGGCGTTGAGGAGGTTGTGGCGGCCGGGGACGGCGAGTGGCAGGCGCGAGGGACCCGGAGACGTCGGGTCGAAGGCGACCATCCGGTGGCCTTCGCCGAGGTCGTCGAGGCCGCTGTCGGCCGGGATCACGACGCCGTCGGCCGCTGCTACGAAGTCTCGAAAGGCAGCACGCAGCTCCGCAACCGACCCCCAACGACCGTGGTGGTCCATCTCGATGTTGGTGACGACGGCGATCTCCGGCTTCAGCTCGAGGAAACTGCCATCGCTCTCGTCGGCCTCGGCCACCACCCACTCGCCACTCCCCCAGCCGGCGTTGGCCGCGTCACCGTCGGCGCCCAGGGCGGGCACCTCGCCACCAACGAAGAAGGCCGGGTCGGCGCCGATCGCTCGCAGCGCCCAAACCAGCATCGCCGTCGTCGTCGTCTTGCCGTGGGTGCCGGCGACGGCGATCAGGCGCTTCTCGGCGCAGAGTTGGGCCAGTAGGGCGCCACGGTGAATCGGCTTGATGCCGCGCTCGCGGGCTAGCGCCAGCTCCGGGTTGTCGGCGCCAATCGCGGTCGAGACCACCACCTCGGCCCCCTCGGGCAGGTTGGCGGCGTCGTGGCCGACGAGCGGATCGAGCCCGGCGGCCCGCAGCCGCTCCATATAAGAGGAGTCGCCCCGGTCGCTGCCAGTGACCGTTGCACCAAGCTCAGCGCAAACCAGGGCCAACCCGCTCATCCCGGCCCCGCCGATACCGACAAAGTGCAGCCGCCTGGAACCCCAGTCCCTCACGTTCCGGTGCGCCTTTTGTGGTCTATGCCCACATAAGGCGCACCGGAAGCGGGGGCGCCCGCGGCGGTGAGGACCTCGTCGGCTATGCGGCGGGCGGCGTCGGGGCGGGCCAGAGCGGCGGAGGCGGTGGACATTGCGGCTAGGCGGTCGGCGTCGCCGAGCAGGGCGCTGACACGTTCGGACAACAGTTGTGGGCTGAGCGCCGCGTCCTCGATTACCTCGGCTGCCCCCGCGTCGGCCATCCAGGCGGCGTTGGTCGTCTGGTGCCCCGCCGTCGCGTAGGGATAGGGGACGAGGATTGCCGGGCGACCGGCGGCGGTGACCTCGAAGATCGAGCCGCCGGAGCGGGAGAGGACCAGGTCGCAGGCGGCGAGGACGTCGCCGAGATCGGGCTCATAGGCGAGCAGCGTGTAACGATCGGCGTAAGGCGCGGCCGCCAAGCGCTGAGCAAGATCGTCGTGGTCGCGCCGGCCGGTCAGGTGGATGAGGTGGAAGTCGCGGCTGCCGTCGCTCTCCGCGAAAGCCTCGATCGCGGCCCGGTTGACGGAGCGGGCACCCTGGCTGCCGCCCATGATCAGCAGGCAGCGCGCCTCGGCGGGGACCCCGAAGCGCTCTCGCGCCACGCCGCGGTCGCCGCGCAGCACGGCGTCGGGCACCGGCCGCCCCGTGTGGAGGTAGCGCTCCCCCTCCCGGCCGGCGATCGGGAAGGCGAGGCAGACGCGCCGCGCGCGCCGGGTCAGCAGGCGGTTGGCGAGCCCGAGGTGACTGTCGGCCTCGGTCAGGACCAGCGGCGTCCGCGTGCTCACCGCCGCCAGCCCGGCCGGGCCGGCGACGAAGCCGCCGCCGCCGAGGACGACGTCGGCCCCCCGTCGCCGCAGCGCCCGGCGCGCGGTACCGACGGCGCCGACCGCCTCGGCAGCCGCGACGGCGGCGCGCAGGGGATTGCGCCGGTCGATCCCGCGCACCTTGATGAAGTCGATCTCGTAACCCGCCGCCGGCGCCAGCTCGGCCTCGATCCGCTCGCGGGTGCCGAGGAAGGAGACCTCGGCACCGCTAGCCCGAAGCTCGTCGGCGACGGCCATCGCTGGCACGACGTGGCCTGCGGTTCCCCCCGCTGCCACCACGACTCTGGGCGCTCTTTCCACGGCTCTGGCCAGTCCTTCCACGGCTCGGTTTACTCCTTTTGCGGGCAGGCGACCGCCCGCCCTCGACGACGCGCAGTTTGCCAGCGCCAGCGGTCCCCCCGCGAGCGACGTTGAGGATCAGCCCGACCGCGAACAGCGTCGCCAGCAGGCTGCTGTTGCCGTAGGAGACGAAGGGCAGGGGCACCCCGGTCAGCGGCGCCAGGCCCATCACGGCGAAGAGGTTGATCATCGCCTGGACCATGATCAGTGAGGTGAGGCCGGCGACGAGCAGCTTCGAGTAGCGGTCCCTGGCCTTCTGGGCGACGCGCAGCCCGGCGTATCCCAGCAGTGAGAAGAGGCCGACGACGCCGAGGATCCCGAGCATCCCCAGCTCCTCGCCGATCACGGCGGAGATCATGTCGGTGTGGGCCTCGGGCAGGTAGAAGGCCTTCTGCACGCCGTGGCCGATGCCGACACCGAAGATGCCGCCGGAGCCGAGCGCGATCTTCGCCTGGGCGGCCTGGAAGCCGGCGCCGGCGGCCTCGGAGCCGGGGTGCAGGAAGCCCGTGAGGCGGGCCATCCGGTAGGGCTCGACGATGGTCAGCAGCAGCGCCAAGCCACCGAGGCAGAGAGCGATCTTGCCGAGGTCGGCCGGCCGCGCGCCCGCCGCCAGCAGGGTCGCGCCGACCGAGAAGGCGACCACCATCGTCGTCCCCATGTCGGGCTCGGCCATGATCAAAAGACAGGCAACGCCGACGACGAGCAGGAACGGCATCAGCCCCTGGATCGACCGCACCCGCTTCGGTTCGCGGGCCAGTAGGTCGGCGCCGTAGAGGATCAGCGCCACCTTGGCCAGCTCAGAGGGCTGGAACTGCAGCGAGCCGGGCCCGATCCAGCGGCTAGCGCCGTTGGCGCTGGAGCCGGCGCCGAGCACGACAAGCAACAGCAAGAGCGAGCCGACCAGCAGCGCCGGGGTGAGGCGGCGTATTGCGACCAGCCCATGACGCGCGGTCAGGTGCATGACCAGCAGGCCGAAGGCGCCGAAGATCAGCGTTCGCTTCAGGTAGAAGGCGCTGTCGGCGAGGTTGCCGTCGCTGAGGATCTGCGTGGTCGAGCTGGCCGAGAAGACCATCACCGCGCCGAGCGCGAGCAGACAGAGGGTCGCGGTAAGGAGCAGGTTGTACTCGGTCGACGGGGGGGCCGTGCGGCTGCGCTTCTTCTTTTTGGCCTTGGTCCCCTTTTTCGTTTTTGCCGGCCTGCCGGGGAAGCCGAGGGCGATCGAACGGGCGCTCATGAGAGCCCCTCGACGATCTCGCGGAAGCGCTCGCCACGCTGCTCGAAGTTCTCGAAGGCATCGAAGCTGGCACAGGCGGGTGAGAGCAGGACGACCTCGCCGGGCTTGGCCGCGGCAGCGGCGTGCCGCACCGCTTCTTCCAGGTCCTCGCATAGATGCAGCTCGACGCCGCCGGCAATCGCCGGCGCCAGCGCCTCCGCCAGGCGCCCGGCCGAGGCGCCGGTGAGGTAGACACCGGCGCAGCGCTCGCGGACGGGGTCGAGCAGCGGCGCATAGGGCTCGCCCTTCTCGCTGCCACCGAGGATCGCGTGGACGCCGCCCTCGAAAGCCCGCAGCCCCACCATCGCCGAGGCGACGTTGGTCGCCTTGGAGTCGTTGACGAAGCGCACGCCGTCGATCTCGGCGACCCCCTCGAGCCTATGTTTGACGCCGGCGAAGCTGCGCAACCCCTCGCGCACCGCGTCGGGGTCGATTCCCATCGAGAGCGCTGCGGCGGCAGCTGCCATCGCGTTGGCGACGTTGTGCTCGCCGAACAGCCCCAGCTCATCCGCGGCGAGCAGCGGCTCGCCGTCGTAGAAGATCGTTCCCTCGGCGAGGGCCACCTCGCAGTCCGGGCCGGCGCCATGGCAGAAGGCGACCCGCCGCGCGCAGCCGCCGAGGTCGACGCCGGCAAGCTCGGGATCGTCGGCGTTGTAGATCGCCAGATCGTCGTTGCCCTGGTTGGCGAAGATCCGCAGCTTCGCCGCCAGGTAGGACTCGAGGTCGTGGTGGCGGTCAAGGTGGTCCGGAGCAAGGTTGAGGAAGACCGCGCACTCAGGCGCGAAGGCGACGCTGTCCTCGAGCTGAAAGCTTGAGGCCTCGCAGATCACGGTCGCATCGGCATCGATCTCCCCGGTCAGCGAGGAAAGCGGCGTCCCCACGTTCCCCGCCACCGCCACCGACTCGCCGGCGGTCCGGTAGACGTGCCCAAGCAGCTCAACGGTCGTCGTCTTCCCGTTGGTGCCGGTCACCGCGACAAACCGATTCGGGATCGCCCGCCAGGCCAGCTCGAGCTCCCCCACCACATCGATCCCGCGCTGCAGGGCCGCCGAGATCACCGGCGCCTCCCGCGGCACCCCCGGGCTCTTCACCACCGTCCGCACCCCATCGAGGAGTGCCAATCCATCTGCATCCAGGACGACTTCGACACCAACCTCCCGAAGCCCTGCAACCCCATCTGGCCGCCCAGAATCGACCCCAACGACGTCAGCACCCCGCTCAGCCAGAAGCCGCGCCACGGCCTGTCCCGACCGAGCCAGTCCCACAACCAGAAACGGACCCTCCGGAAGCTCCGGGCGAGCCTTCCTGGGCGGCGGCGCACTCATCGGAGATAGCTTCGCCCTAAACCCGCCCAGCCCTGTGTAAGCGGCTTGCGAAAGGGGTCGAGCGTCCCCTCTCAAAACACTCAAGCGCGGCTCCTGCCGCGCGTTTTGAGAGGGGACGCTCGACCCCTTCCCGGCTACCGCCCAATGCTCTGCTGGTACAGCGTGAACCCAATCCCCGAGCAAACCGCAGCCACGATCCAAAAGCGAAGCATGATCTTGGTCTCCGACCACGCCATCATCTCGAAGTGGTGGTGCAGCGGCGCCATCAGGAAGACGCGGCGGCGAAAGGTTTTGAAGGAGAAGACCTGGATCGCGACCGAGAGCGCCTCGATCACGAAGATGCCGCCGATCAGGATCAGCAGCACCTCGGTCTGGGTCATGATCGCCAGCGCCCCGATCGCCCCGCCGAGACCGAGCGAGCCGGTGTCCCCCATGAATATCGAGGCCGGGAAGGCGTTGAACCAGAGGAAGCCGATGCAGGCGCCGACCAGGCAGGCAGAGAGCAGGGCCAGGTTCTGCTGCTCGTTGGTGACGAAGGCGATCGCCGTGTAGGCGAGCAGGACGATTGCGCAGGAACCGGCGGCGAGGCCGTCGAGGCCGTCGGTCAGGTTGACCCCGTTGGAGGTGCCCGAGATGACCAGGAAGACGAGGACAAAGTAGAGGACCGGGCCGAGGTCGATGCTGGCGCCGCCGATGCGGAAGTAGAGGATCGGCTCGAGGCCGACTGAGTGGCGAGCCACCCACCAGAGGCCAAAGGCGAGGAAGACCTGGAAGAGCAGCTTCCAGCGGGCCGAGAGGCCAAGCGAGCGCCGCTTGACGATCTTGATGAAGTCGTCGGCGAAGCCGATCGCCGCACAGCCCATCGCGACGCCAAATACCGCGAGGCTCTGCGGGTCGCGGTCGGAAAGCACCAGGTAGGGCACGCAGATCGAGGCGAAGACGATCAGCCCCCCCATCGTCGGCGTGCCCGCCTTGGCGTGGTGCTCCTGGGGACCGTCCTCACGAATGTGCTGGCCGAACTCCTTGACCCGCAGGAACTCGATGAACTTGGGGCCGAGGAAGATGCAGATCAGCATCGCCGCCATCCCGGCAATCAGCACTTCACCCATCGAGCAGCCCTTTCAGCTCCTCGGCAACGGCCTCCAACCCGGCCGAGCGCGATCCCTTGACCAGGATCGTGTCGCCGGGCTCGAGCTGAGCGGCGAGCAGCTCGGCCGCCTCCAGCGGATCGCTAACCAGGTCATCGGGGTCGTAGTCGCGGGCCGGCCCGCCGACACCGACCAGAAGGTCCACCCCGTCGGCGCGGGCGCTGACGCCGATTTCACGGTGGTAGCCCGGTGCGCCGGGGCCGAGCTCGGCCATCTCGCCGAGCACGGCGATCCGCCGCCCCTCGCCGATCGAGGCGAGGTGGCTGAGCGCAGCGCGCATCGAGACTGGGTTGGCGTTGTAGCAGTCGTTCACCAGGACGATCCCGTTGCCGATCTCGAGGCGCTCGCCCCGAAAGCGGGAGAAGCCTATGCTCGCAGCGCGGTCGGCCATCTCGGCGAGCGGCGATCCCAGCGCCACGCCGATCGCGACGGCCGCCAGCGCGTTCTCGAGGTTGTGCGCCTCGGCGAAGGGGAAATGGAAGACCTGCTGCCCGCCTGGCGTCTCGACCATGGCCTCGGTGACGCCGTCCACGACCCGGCTCTCGCTCGCGTACACGTCGCCGCCCGAGCCGAAGCGCAGCAGCCGCGGCGCCAGGGACAGATGCGGCTCCAGCTCCCCCGCGGCGACCGGCGCGATCGCCATCCCGTCGGCCGGCAGCGCCGGGATCACCTCGGCCTTCGCCGCCGCGATCGCCTCGATCGAGCCCAGCAGCTCGACGTGGACCGGGCCGACGTTGGTGATCACGGCGACTTCCGGCTCGGCGATCTCCACCAGCTCGGCGATCTGGCCGGCGCCGCGCATCGCCATCTCCAGGACCAGGACGTCACTGTCCTCGGGGGCTTCGAGCACGGTCAGCGGTAGCCCGATCTCGGTGTTGAGGTTCTCGCGGTTGGCATGGACACGGCCGGGCAACAGCGCCCGGGCAATGTCCTTGACCGAGGTCTTGCCAACCGAGCCGGTGACCCCGACGACGCGGGCGCCAAGGGCCCGGCGCCAGGCCCTCGCCAGGGCCTGCATCGCGGCCAAAGGGTCGGCGACGGAGAAGACCCAGGCGCCCCCGATGCCCTCAACGCACTCCGGCCGCACGACCACGCCCCAAGCGCCGGCCTCAACTGCCGCCGGCGCGAACTCGCAGCCATCACGCGTCGCGCCACGCAGGCCGAAGAAAAGATCACCGGGCCCACTCGCGCCGGAATCGATTGTCGCCCGCTGCGCCGAGCCGGCCACTCCTTCGACTGCGATCTCGGCACCCATCGCGGCGGCAATCTGCTCAGCGTTCATCTTCACGCCGGGCTGCCCAGCTTCCGCAGCTCCTCGCGCGCGACCTCGCGGTCATCGAAGGGCAGCTTGCGCCCGCTCTCGAATTCCTGGCCCTGCTCATGCCCCTTGCCGGCGATGACGACCGCGTCGCCGGGCTGCGCCCGGCCGAGCGCCAGCGCAATTGCCGCCCGCCGATCGACCTCAACCTCCACCGAGGCTCCGCCCCCGGTTCCGGCAACGACCTCGGCGACGATCGCGTCGGGGTCCTCGGAACGCGGGTTGTCGGAAGTGACGATCGCCAGATCCGAGAGCTCCGCGCCCGCCCGCCCCATCTTCGGTCGCTTGTCGCGATCGCGATCGCCGCCGGCGCCGAAGACCGCGATCAACCGCCCCTCGGTCAACTTCCGCGCCGCGCGCAGCACGTTCTCCAGCGAGTCAGGGGTATGCGCGTAGTCCACAAGAACCGCAAACTCCTGCCCCTCGTCAACCGGCTCGAACCGCCCCGGCACCCGCTCCGCCCGGCCCAGCCCCTCCGCAGCCGCCCCCGGCCCAACCCCAAGCGCAACAGCCGCCGCAAACGCCCCCAGCGCATTCGCCACATTGAAATCCCCCGGCAACCCGGTCCGCACCTCCACCCCCCCGCCGACGGGACGAAATCCTTGGCCTGGCCAAGGATTTCGTCCCGTCGGCGGGATTTTCACCATGAACTCGGCGCCGGAGGTGTCGAATGAAGTGTCGCCGGCGGTGAAGTCGGCTTCGGCGCCCGCGGCGGAGAAGGTGATGCAGTCGAATTCCTCGGCAAGGCGGCGGCCGTAGGGGTCGTCGACGTTGACGATCGAGGTCTTCGGGTCCATCTCGAAAAGCAGCCGCTTGGCCTGGAAATAGTCCTCCATGTCCCGGTGAAAATCGAGATGGTCCTGGGTCAGATTGGTGAAGAGCGCCGCCTCGAAGTGGATCGCATCGGCCCGGTGCAGTGCCAGCGCGTGCGAGGAGACCTCCATCACGCAGGCGCGGTCCCCCGCCTCCAGCATGCGCCGGAAGGTCGCCTGCAGATCGATCGCCTCCGGCGTCGTCCGCTCGACCTCCTCCTCCGCCCCGCCAACAACCTGCCGCACGGTCCCCAACAATCCGCACTGCACCCCCGCCGCCTCGAGCACCTCCCGAACCAGGAACGCCGTCGTCGTCTTCCCGTTCGTCCCGGTGATCCCAACGACTCGCAGCTCCCCCGTCGGATCCCCCCAAAACCGAGCCGCCAGGGGCGCCATCGCCGCCCGCGCGTCCGGGACGACCACCTGCGCCACATCCAAGTCCAGCTCCCGCTCGACTACAAGCGCCGCGGCGCCTGCCTTCACCGCACCCGCAGCAAACTCGTGCCCATCGACCTTCTCCCCCGGCACGCAGAAAAACAGCGTCCCGGGACTCACTTTTCGGCTGTCGTAAGCAAGAGACCCAACGTCGACGGCGGCATCCCCGACGATCCGGGTCGCCGAAACCTCCGCGGCAAGCAAGTCCAATCTCACGAGCAGATTCTAGGAAGGGCGTCGGGTGCCCCTGCCCAAAACACTCAAGAGCAGCCTGCGGCTGCTCGTTTTGGGCAGGGGCACCCGACGCCCCGTCCCTTCATTCCGCCGGCACACCCAGATAGGGCAGCGCAAACGCCGCGATCCTGCCGAACGCCGGAGCCGCCACCGACCCGCCGTAGATTTCCCCCTGCGGCTGATCGACGATTACCGAGACCAGCAGCTGCGGGTCCTGCGCCGGCGCGAAGCCGATGAACGAGGCGACGTACTTGGTCTCTGAATAGGTCCCGTTTTCAGCCACCTGCGCCGTCCCGGTCTTGCCCGCCAGCGCGTAGCCCGGAACGCTGACCTCAGACGCGGTTCCTCCAGCGGCCAGCACCCCCTCGAGCATTTCGCGCACCTGCGCCGCAACGCCGGCGTCGATCACCCGATGGCCCTTCGGCTCGTGCACCGTTTCGCCGCCGATCTTCTCGATCAGCTGCGGTCGCCGCAGGATGCCACCGTCGGCGATCGCCTGGTAGCCGGCCATCATCTGCATCGGCGTCACCGAGAGGCCCTGGCCGATCGGCAGGTTGCCCATCGTCGAACCGGAGTATTCGTCCAGCGCCGGCACGAGCCCCTGCTCCTCGGCGGGGAACTCGACCCCGGTCGGGCGACCGAAGCCGAAGCGGTTGATCCAGCGACTGAAGCGCTCGCTCCCCAGCTTCAGCCCGATCGTCGCCGCACCCACGTTGGAGGACTGGGCGAGGATCTGGGCGACGGTGAGCGTGATCGGCGGCCGCGCCTCGGCGTCTTCGATGACGCGATCCGCGACGTGCAGCTGCGACGGCAGGTAGAAGGACGTCTCCGGCGTCACTTCTTTTTCCTCCAGCGCCGCCGAGACCGTGAACGCCTTGAAGGTCGAGCCCGGCTCGTAGGTGAAGCCGGTGGCGCGGTTCATCAGGTCTTCGGGACTGGCGCTCGACAGGTCGCTGGGGTCGACCGGCGGCCAGTTGGCCATCGCCAGGATCTGCGAGTTGCGCGGGTCCATCACGATTGCGGTAGCGCCCTTGGGAGCGTAGGTTTCGCCGACTTCGGCGAGCACTTCCTCGGTCTTGGCCTCGATCGCGGGATCGAGCGTCAGCTGAATGTCTTCGCCGTTCTCGGCTTCGTGCACGGTTTCCAACCGGATCGGTTCGCCCTTGGCGTCAGCCACGATCCGCCTTTCCCCGTCGCTGCCGTGCAGGACCGAGTCCTCGCCCGCCTCGAGTCCGGTCAGACCCTGGTTTTCGGAGCCGACGGCGCCGATTACCTGCGCTGCCAGCTCACCCTGCGGGTAGGTCCGCTTGCTGTCCGGGTCCTCGCCGATCCCGGCTAGTTCAAGCCGTTCGACCCGCCTCGCCGTGGGCACGTCGACCGTGTGGGCGAGCACCGAGTAGCTCGTTTCCGCGGTCAGGGCACGCAGCGCCTGATTGGGCTTGAGGCCGAGGATCGGCGCCAGTTTCTCCGCGGCCTGCGCCGGCTTGTGCACTTCCGAGGGCACGGCGAAGATCGTCGCCGCCTCTTCCGAGGAAGCGAGGGCATTGCCCTGCCGGTCGAGCAGGCTGCCGCGCAGGCTGGGCAGCGGCACCGACTGGGTCTGCTGGCTGATCGCCTCCGACGCCAGCTGAGCTCCCTGCACGCCCTGCAGCCAGAAGGCGCGAACGGCAACGACGCAGAAGCAGAGGAGGAAGACGGCGAAGAGGAGGCCGATCCTTCGCTCGATCGTCCGCATCGGCGGCGGCCCCTAGTAGCCCGTGCCGGCGGCGGCGAGGCGCTGAGCGGCGATGGAGACGTCGTGCGGGCCGGTCTGGACAACGCCAACCTGGTCGGTGGTGGCGGTAACGAGGCCCGCCGCGGCGGCGTCGTGACGGATCCGGGCCGAGCCAGAGCGCCGCGCGTCGATGCCGCGCAGGATCGAGTTCTCCTGCTCGAGCGCCTGGATGTTCTGGTCGATGTGTCCGGCGGAGGCGGCGATGCTGAGGGTGACCACGTTGACCGCGACGATCCCCGCCAGGAGCACGCCGAGCACGCCGATCCAGAGGCGGCCACTGGTCATCCGCACCATCAGGCTGGAGTCGGGCAGCTGGCGCACCGCTGTGGCGGCGCCGGCGGCGATCGGAATCAGCTGGCCGCCGGGGCGGCGAGCCGGGGCACGGCGTCGCGAGGGGGCCTGTTTGCGAGCCGGGGTCTTGCGCGCCGGTGCGGTGCGAGCCGGCACCGTTCGGGCGGGTGCGGCGGCGACTCTCAGCGCCCGCGGTTTTTTGCGGGCCGGCGCTTTGCGGCTCGGCGCCTGCGCCGGAGCGGCGGCTCGACGAGCGGTCGCTGCAGCAGCCATCAGGCCCCTACCTCGACCTGTTCGGAGATCTTCACGGCGACACGGAGGTGGGCCGATTTCGCCCTTGGGTTGGTGGCGACCTCATCGGGACCGGGGGCGACGGCGCGCCGGGTCAGCAGCTCCGCTTCGGGCTCGCGCCCGCAGACGCAGACCGGCAGCTCCGGCGGACAGACGCAGCCCTTGGCACGCTCGACGAGGAAGCGCTTGACGCGCCGGTCCTCGAGCGAGTGGAAGGAGATCCCAGCCAGACGCCCCCCGCGCGGCAGCATCCCCCAGGCTGTCGGCAGCGCATCCTCGAGCGAGTCGAGCTCGCCGTTGACGGCGATCCGGATCGCCTGGAAGGTCCGCTTCGCCGGGTGACCGCCGCCGAAGCGGGCGGATGCCGGCATCCCGGCTTTGATCGCGTCGACCAGCTGCGAGGTTGTGGCGAGCGGCCGGCGCCGGATGATCTCGCGGGCGATCCCCCCCGCGTAGCGCTCCTCGCCGAAGCGGCGCAGCGCCTGCGCCAGCCGTGACTCGGGCCACTCGTTGACGATGTCGGCGGCGCTCAACTGCTGGCGCGTGTCCATCCTCATGTCAAGCGGCGCGTCATAGGAATAAGAGAAGCCCCGCTCCCAGGCATCAATCTGCATCGAGGACATCCCGAGATCCATGTAGACCATGTCTGGGCGTAGCCCTTCGCCACGCAGGGCACGAAGACCTGCCGCGAAGTCGGCGCCGAGAAAGCGGGTCCTGCAGGGCGCCTCGGCGGCAAATGCCTCGAAACGGGCCTCGGCGGCGGGATCGCGGTCGATGCAGACGAGCGTCCCGGCCGGTCCCAGCGCGGCGGCGATGCGGCGGGCGTGGCCGCCACCGCCGAAGGTGCAATCGACCGCCGTTTGACCTGGCTGCGGGGAGAGCAGCGCGGTCAGCTCGGTGGCGAGAACGGGTTGGTGCTCGGTCGGCATATAGCTAAGGGTTGCGCGGCTCAGTGGTGGGCCGCTGGTATATGGGGCTCGCTGCGCTTGGACGGCCATCTCACTCAGGCGCTCCGTTCGCGGCCAGGCCCTCGGCGATCTCCGGCGCCGCGGCGTCCAGCTCTTCCTCCTGCTTGGCCCAATCCTCGGCGTTCCAGATCTCCAGGTACTCGCCGGCGCCGATCACGACACAGGGGCCGTTCAGCCCGGCGTGCTCGATCAGCGGCTTGGGGACGCGGATACGCCCGGCGGAATCAAGCTTGTCGTCAAAGGAGCCACCGTGGAAGCGGCGCCGCAGCTGGCGCGCATCGCGGCCGAAAGGGCTGTGGGGCGAAAGAAAGCGGTCGGAGAGCTGCTCGAACTCGGCGGTCGTGTGGACCCAGACGCAGGGGTCGAAGCCCTTGGACAGAACAACCCCATCGGAAAGGGCGGCCCGGAACCTGGAAGGAACAGTGAGGCGATCCTTGGAATCGAGACTGTGCTCGTAGAGGCCCCGAAATGCCACCGGTTCGGTTCCTTTCAGTGCGGGAGACCTGGGAAAAATTAGGACCGAGGTGATGAGGTGGGAGGAACCTCACCACCCCGGTCCTGGGCTTCAACTCGCGGCCACAGTACCCCACTTCCTCCCACTTTGCAACACGACCCCATCATGCAAGCCCATTTGCAACCCCTAAACCGAACTGCATCAACTTCTCTATCCAGCAGGTGGAGAGGTTGATGCAGTTCGGGCGGTTGGCCTGCGTTAGGTTGCGGCGGTGAGCACGGATCAGGCAACTGCGCCGCCGGGCGCTGTCGAGGAGCAGGCGCCAGACGACGCCAACGACCTGCGCGGCTTCCACTTCAGGCGGCTGCTGCGCAGGCCACTCACCTGGTTCGTCGCCGCGCTCTTCGTGATCCCGGCCGGGATTGCCGGGGCCGTCTACCTCAGCCCGGCCATCGGCGCAGCCATCGCCGGCGGGGTCTTCCTGCTGGCACTGCTCGGCGTCTTCGCGATCGCCGACTCCCGCGCCGAGGACGCCTTCTTTCAGACCTACGCCACCCAGCGCGGCCTGGCTCTCTCAGGCCGGAGCCCGCTGCCGCCGGCGACGCCGCTGCTGCGCAAAGGCGACGACCGCTATGCCGAGCGGGCCCTCTCCGGCCCACTGGCCGAAGGCATCGACGGCGTCCTCGCCCTCTACACCTACGAGGACGAGACCACCGACAGCGAGGGCAACCGCCAGACCAACTACTACCGCTACACGGTCGGCCTGGTCGAAGTGCCCGAGTGCGTCGCCCACCTGCCCGAGCTCTTCTGCCAGCGCAAGTCCGGCCTGCGCTCGCTGGAGAAGCTCGAGGACGCCTTCCGCCGCTCCAAGCAGCGGGTCAAGCTGGAGAGCGAGGCGCTCGACAAGCGCTACGAGATCTTCTCCGGCAAAGAGCAGGACCAGGTCTGGCTGCGCCGCCTCTTCTCCCCCACCTTCATCGTCTGGCTGGGCGAGGAAGCGCCGAAGAAGTTCGCCTTCGAGCTGGTCGGCGGCACCCTCTGCTGCTACGTCAGCGGCCACAAGAAGAGCACCGACGAGCTGGACGCCGTCCGCGACGCGACGGCCGTAGTCGCCAGGCGCCTGCGCGAGGAGTCGCAGCAGGGCAACTAAAGCCCGCTGCGATCACCTCGCGCTTGTGGTTGGAATTCTGCCCCTCAGTTCGGGAAGGCCGCGACGACCTCGCCGCCCCAGCTGTTGCCTGGGACGCGCAGGTAGTGGTTGACGCCGCCGGTCGTCATCACGAATGTGTGTTCGGTGCTTTTCGAATCGGTGAACGCCGCCGGCGCCGAGTTGAACGTCGATCCGGTCGCGACGATCTCGCCCCCCCAGCTGCCGCCAACTGCCCGCAGGTAGTGGTTGACGCCGCCGGATGTGGTGACGAAGACGTGTTCGGTGCCTTTGGAGTCGGTGTAGGCGCTTGGCGCCGAGATAAACGACGAGGCGGTCGCGACGATCTCGCCCCCCCAGCTGCCGCCAACTGCCCGCAGGTAGTGGTTGATCCCGCCACCCGTCGTGACGAAGACGTGTTCGGTGCCTTTTGAGTCGGTGTAGGCGCTTGGCGCCGAGGTGAAGGATCCCGTCGCCACCACCTCGCCGCCCCAGCTGCCGCCGGGGACCCGCAGGTAGTGGTTGATCCCGCCGGTGGTGGTGACGAAGACGTGTTCGGTTCCTTTCGAGTCGGTGTAGGCGGTGG
>Ga0068863_100000163_pt1 | contig 71286 bp, 53 predicted proteins | sample KBSSwiS62_FD_66596 | JGI IMG/M metagenome (GOLD analysis project Ga0068863, IMG submission 66596) | Switchgrass rhizosphere microbial communities from Kellogg Biological Station, Michigan, USA - KBS Switchgrass S6-2 | ecosystem: Host-associated > Plants > Roots > Rhizosphere > Soil ... | reverse complement strand
TCTTACCGCCTTTGGACTTGCCGGCGGACTCGTGCTGGCCGCGGCAGCGCCCCGGCCAGGCTGGTGCCCTGGCCGGTTACGAGTCGCTTACCAGAGCGTCATCCGTGCGCGCTTCGCGGCGTGCCGCCCCCGGAGGTACGCTCTGGGCGTGTTCAACGGGCTCGGATGGGGTGAAATCGCCGTCCTGCTGCTGATCGGGCTTTTCATCTTCGGTCCGGACAAGCTTCCCAAAGTCGCGCGCGATGCCGGCCGGATGCTGCGGCAGCTCCGGCAGATGGCCAACGGTGTGCGCGATGACCTGCGGGAGGAGCTGGGCCCGGAGATCGCCGACCTGGACATCCGGGACCTGCACCCGAAGACGTTCGTCCGCAAGGCTCTGCTGGACGACGACGAGGCGCTCTTCCCGTCCATGCTGGACAAGCGCGGAAAGCTCGATCTGTTCGGCGACGAGACGCCTGAGCGTCCGCTGCTGACGAAGGACCGGGCGCCCGGCGCCACGAGCTCGCCGGGAGCCTCGCCTGACTGGCGCGGTCAGTCCGGGAAGTCGCCCAAGGACAACGGGGCGAAGGCCACGTCCAGCCTGCACGCGCCGCAGCCGGAGGTTTTGGACGCCCCCTGGGACACCGACGCCACCTGACCCTGTGGGCCTGTCGACCACCTCGGTCGAAATCGTCAGGTCGGCTGGCCGGTCTGGTCGCAGCCCTTGGCGGTGGCGCCAGCTTCGCCGTCGGAGGTCAGCCGGCCCAGCAGGTCACCAAGCAGCTCCAGCTCGGCGGGCGAGTAGTGCGCCAGCACATGGCGGGCGACGCCGCGCAGGTGGGTGCCCGACGCCTCACGTAGCCTGGTGAGGCCGGCGGGAGTCAGCACGGCCAGCGTGCCGCGCAGGTCCGACGGGCAGGATCTGCGTTCCACCAGGCCGTCCTTGACCAGCCGGTCGATCAGCCTGGTCAGCCCACTGCGCGAGAGCAGCACCGCGTCGGCCAGCTCGCTCATCCGCAGCGCGCCGCCCGGCGCCTCGGACAGCTGGACCAGCACGTCGTAGGACGCGAGCGGGAGGCTGTGCGCCTCCTCCAACTCGGCCTCCAGCACCCGGGTGACCTGGGAGTGCGCGCGAAGCAGGCCGCGCCATGCCAGCATCCCCCTGGCGTCGACCCGGTCGACGGCCGGCGGCGCGTCACCGGTCGCGCTGTGACCGGTCTCGCTGCCGGCGGGCGGCTCGTCGGCGGTCCTGGGGGCGACGGTCCCGCGGTCGACGGCCTCGGGCGGAGGGGGAGGCTGGGTGCGCACCGTGGCTAACTCACGATGTGGCGGCGCGCGGCGCTGGGCGTCGGAGCGCTGGGCGACGCCGGCTGGTGACGGGTGACGGGCGGACGGGACGTGACGGATGGCACGGACGGCCAGCCGGGGCCACGCTGGGCCGCGGGCCGGCGCCGCGTCGACGTCCCGGACAGACTCACTGGATCAGCGTACGTCCGCCGCGGCCCGCGATGCTCGGCGGCGCCGATGGCTGGGCCGGGGGGCTTTTCCCGTCGGTCATGAGGATCGGAGCCGGACCGGGGCCGTCCGGGAGAGGACGCCTCGGGCAGCCTTGACGGCACGCGTGGTCCCGCGCGCGGGCTATGGTGGAGGTCGAGACGCCGATGTCGGCGCGCCGCCCGGCCTACCGGGGGCCGCGTTCCGGCAGCGCCCAGATGTCCGCCCGATCGGTATCCCTTCGATCGACAACCGCGGCTACCGCCGGTCGGCGGCAGCCAGACGGCCGAGGTTCCCTTGTCAGCTTCCACTCCCTCTTCTGACGCGGTCAAGGCGGCCCTCGCGACCGTGCTCGACCCCGAGATCGGCCGGCCGATCACCGAGCTGGACATGGTCGAGGCCATCCAGGTCCGCGGCGACGGATCGGTCGACATCGTGGTCCTGCTCACGGTGTCCGGCTGCCCGATGCGGGACGAGATCACCAACCGGGTGGACCGGGCCGTCCGCGGCGTCGCGGGCGTCACCGACGTCCGGGTCGTCCTGTCGGTGATGACCGACGAGCAGCGGTCCGCGCTGCACGAGAAAGTCCGCGGCGGCGTCCCGGCACGGGTCATCCCGTTCGCGCAGCCGGGCTCGCTGACCCGGGTCTACGGCGTGGCCAGCGGCAAGGGCGGCGTCGGCAAGTCGTCCCTCACCGTGAACCTGGCCACGGTGATGGCCCGCTCGGGGCTGAAGGTCGGCGTTCTGGACGCGGACATCTACGGGCACTCGGTACCCCGCATGTTCGGCATCGAGCGGCCGCCGACGCAGGTCGACAAGATGATCATGCCGCCGCAGGCGCACGGCGTGAAGGTGATCTCCACCGGCATGTTCACCCGCGGCAACGCCCCGGTCACCTGGCGCGGGCCGATGCTGCACCGCGCGCTGGAGCAGTTCCTCTCGGACGTGTACTGGGGTGACCTGGACGTCCTGCTACTCGACCTGCCGCCCGGCACCGGCGACATCGCGATCTCGCTGGCCCAGCTGGTGCCCTCGTCGGAGCTGCTCGTCGTGACGACCCCGCAGATCGCGGCCACCGAGGTCGCCGAGCGGGCCGGCACGATCGCGGCGCAGACCCGGCAGAACGTCGTGGGCGTCGTGGAGAACATGGCCTACCTGCCCTGCCCGCACTGTGACGAGCGGATCGACCTGTTCGGGTCCGGCGGCGGTGCCGCGGTCGCCGAACGGTTGACGACCGTGCTCGGCCACGATGTCCCGCTGCTGGCGCAGATCCCGGTCGACGTCCGGCTGCGCGAGGGCGGCGACGCGGGCGTGCCACTGGTCGTCGCCGACCCGGACTGCGAGGCGAGCAAGCAGCTGCGGACCGTCGCCGACCGGCTGACCCACCGCTCCCGCGGGCTCGCGGGACGCTCGCTCGGCCTCACCCCCTCCAGGGGGCTGGCCGCGACGCCGCCGCACGCCCACTCCCACTGAGCGCAGGAGGACGCGAGCGGAGGTCCCGTGCGTGGAACGAGCACGGGGCCGTAGCTCGCGGCTGACGGAGCGAAGCAGAGGCACTGAGCGGTTCGGTTACCGGGCAGCGGCATCACCAGGACCACCGAAGGGCCGTCGGCTCGGGAAGCTCCCCGAGCCGACGGCCCTTTGCCGCAGCACGAAGTCTCCGCTGCGCGAGCCACATGCGTGACAGTTCGAGTATCGCCTCGGTAGTGATGTTGCCCGCGAAGGCCTGCGCGCGCGCCGCGGTGGCGCCTACGCTCCCTCGGTACGAGCGGTCGGTGGCCCAGGGCCCGACCGGCTCATCTCGGGGCGTCTGGTCAGGAGGGGCACATGCAGTTCGGCCGGTACTACGAGGAGTTCGAGGTCGGCGCCGTCTACAAGCACTGGCCAGGAAAGACCATCACGGAGTACGACGACCACCTGTTCTGCCTGCTCACCATGAACCACCACCCGCTGCACCTCGACGCGCACTACGCCGAGGAGACGACCCAGTTCAAGCGGAACGTCGTCGTCGGGAACTACGTCTACTCGCTGCTGCTCGGCATGTCCGTGGCCGACGTGTCCGGCAAGGCGATCGCCAACCTCGAGGTCGAGTCGCTGCGGCACGTCAAGCCGGTGTTCCACGGCGACACGATCTACGGCGAGTCGACCGTCCTGGACAAGGTCGAGTCGAAGAGCAAGGACGACCGGGGCGTCGTCACCGTCGAGACGCGCGGCTACAACCAGGACGGCGTCGTGGTCTGTGTCTACCGGCGCAAGGTGATGGTCCCCAAGCGGTCCTACGGCGAGGCGCGCGGCGGCGAGCAGCCCGGCCGTCCCGTCCCGGCGGACGCCTGACGGCCCGAAACCTGCTGGTCAGGCCACCACCGGCACCTCCCATCGCCGGTTTGTCGGGCGATGGTGGGGCACACCTCAGCTCGGGCCACAGCCCGCCCGGATATTCCAGGGAAATCGGGAGGAGCCAGGTGACAAGTGAAGCGGCCTGTCCCCGTTGCCTCGGCCGGCTGAGGCCGCCCGACCGGTCCAGCTACCACTGGCGATGCGACGAGCACGGCGACGTCGTTCCGTGGCACGAGGCGACGGCGGAGCCCGCGGAGGCGCTGCGCCAGCTCGCCCGCTCGGCGGCGGTGCCCGTCTGGGCGCCGACGCCGATGCCGGTGCACTGGTACGTCGGAGGCGTCGGCTGGGCCGGTGACGACAGGACCGGCGCGCGGGCGACCGCGCTGGCGACCGCTGGACCGTCCCCGGTCGGCGGGCCCGCCGACATGGTCCTGGTCGCCGAGTCGCCGGGTACCGGCCTCGGCGCCCGGCTCGCCGGGATCGACGGGACTGATCCCCGCCAGCTGGACGCGTTGCCCGAGGCCAAGGTCGAGGCGGCGGGGCATCCCACCGCGCTGTGGCCGGTCCGGTCGCCGCCAGACCGGGCCGCGTTCGTCGGCGAGGCCGGTGGGGTGTGGCTCTGGGTCCTGCTCTGGCCCGCGGACGCGGCGCTGCTCCTGCTGGAGCACCTGGTGCTGGCGGACCTGTGCGACGAGCCGGCGCTCACCGACCGCCTGCCGTTCGGCGCCCCGACCGACCGGCTGGGGACGACGACGGCGTCACCGGCCGCCTGACCTCCGCCGGCGGGGTAAGGCTCCGACCGGCCGTGTCCGCGCGGCGGCTCCCAACAAACGTCGGCTCCCAACAGCGGTGGCTCCGAACAGCGGTGGCTCCGAAGACCAGCGGCTTCGGGCACCGTAGGCTCTGCACACTCGGGCCCGCCCGAGGCGAGTGACGAGCGAGAGCGAGCGGCTGGCATGACCGAAACCCCCGCGCCGGCGGCCCCGGCCCCGTCCGAGGCGCGGGACGGCTGGCGGCAGCCGCCGGCGGCGCCGGTCCAGCTGGACCGGCTGCGGGTGATCGTGAATCCGCGCGCGGGTCACGGCCGGGCCCGCAAGGTGCTGCCGGGCGTCGAGGCGGCGCTGCGCGGCTGGGCCGCCGAGGTCGAGGTCACGCCGACCAGGGACATTGCGCACGCCGACGAGCTCGCGGCCGAGGCCGCCGCCGCCGGCCAGGTCGCCGTCGCGCTCGGCGGCGACGGGCTGGTGGGCCGGGTCGCTGGCGCGACCGCGTATGCCGGCGGGGTCCTGGCCGTGCTGCCCGGCGGCCGGGGCAACGACTTCGCCCGCGGCCTCGGCATCGGGCGCGACCCGGCCGTGGCCGCGGCGGCGCTCGCGACGGCGACCGAGCAGCGGGTCGACCTGCCGGAGGCGGGCGGCACCCCGTTCATCGGCATCGCGAGCCTCGGCCTCGACTCTGAGGTCAGCGCCATCGCGAACCGGACGAAGTGGCTGCGCGGCCAGAACGTCTACACCTACGCCGTGCTGCGGGCGATGGTGCGCTGGCGGGCGGCGACGTTCACCGTCAGCGTCGACGGTGGCGAGCCGGAGAAGATGGTCGGCTGGACGGTTGCCGCCGCCAACGCCGCCTACTACGGCGGCGGGATGCGAATGGCGCCCGGCGCGGACATCGCCGACGGTCGGCTTGAGGTGATCCTCATCCGCGAGTGCGGCCGGCTCACCCTACTGGCGCTGTTCCCCCGGGTCTTCTCGGGCCGGCACGTCGAGACGAAGTACGTGAGTGTGCGCCGCGCCGCGCGGCTGACGGTGAACGCCGACCGGCCGTTCCAGGTCTACGCGGACGGCGACCCGGTCGCCGAACTGCCGGCGGAGATCCTCGTGCGGCCCGCGGCGCTGCGACTGCTGCGGCCGGCCGCCGGCTGACGGGCCGCGACAGGCCCGCCGGGGCACCGCCGCGTGCGTTCAGGTGAGCCGGGCCTCGCGGCGGGTGGGATCGCGCAGGTCGAGCTCGTCCGCCAGCCAGCGCTCGCGCAGCGGGCCGGCGCCATGGACGCGCTTGAAGGCCGACTCGTTCGGCGTCGTCGGGAACAGCGGCAGGAACTGGATGGGGGCCGCCGGCTGCCCGGGCAGGACGTTCGCGAGCGACAGGTCCGCCACCAGACCGCCCGGCTCGCCGACCAGGACGCCTTGGAACGGGGCGTCATCCCAGAGCGGCTCGCCCAGATCGAGGCCCGCCCCGGCGACCACCGTGACGCCCTCGATCGCCGGGATCGCCGCGAGCACCGCCAGCCGGCGCGCCACACTGTCGCGCGGCGAGCGCAGGGACAGCACCAGCTCGGCCCGCGGGCCCGCTGGGTCACGCACGGCAGACGTCGGGTCGCTCATCGGCTCGCTGGACATCCCGACCGTCGCGTACCGGAAGAAGCCGTCCGGACGGGGGCCGAACCGCAGTACGTCGATCGGGTCGGCGCCGAGGAAGGTGACACCAGCCCGTCCCGTGACCGGCCCGAACGTCGCCACCAGGTGCCGCTCAACAGCCGCGCGTACCTGCACCGGCCGATCCTATGGCCGGGACCGGACCGGTCTGGCCCGCTCGCTGACACGCAGGAGGCGGCGTGCGGAGGTCTCGCGGGAGCGTAGCGAGGGCGAGGCCGGAGCGCGCGGCCGACGGAGTGGCAGCGGTGGTACTGACACGCAGCCGACGGAGTGGCAGCAGGGGTGCTGACCCGTCCAGCCTCGATCAAGGGCACATGGGATGCGCGCAATCTCATACGGGTAGGAAGATGCCGCGTCTGGCTTGCGACATTCGTTGAGAGGGAGTCGGGTTCTGCGGGAGGCTGGGGCCCCGCCGTGAGCGGGGCAGTCGTCCGCGGGCGCGGGTGTCACGGGCCGATGCCGATCTGGAACGATCGGGGTCACCGGCCGCGTTGGGCCGGCGAGAGACCTGGGGATTTCGGAGGGGATCATGGCTGGCGTGTTGACCAAGGGGGCGAACGCGCCGCTCCCGACGCCCGACATCCGGGTCGAGATCTCCTCGTCGACCCCGCTCGACATCGCGGCCCTGCTCCTGACCGCGTCCGGGAAGGTGCGTTCGGACGCCGACTTCGTGTTCTACAACCAGCCGAACGGGCCGGGCGTGCGGCTGCGGCCGCCATCGGCGCTGGAGTTCTCGCTGCAGGCGGTGCCGCCGGATGTCGACAAGGTGGTGGTCACGGGCAGCCTCGACGGCTCCGGCCCGGCGACGTTCGCGGCGGTGAGCGGGCTGGGTGTCACCGTGCGCACGGCCCAGGGCGGTGAGATCGCGAGCTTCGTGCCCACCGACCTGCGGACCGAGACCGCGCTCATCCTGGTCGAGCTCTACCGGCGCGCGGGCGCCTGGAAGGTGCGTGCTGTCGGCCAGGGCTACGCCTCGGGGCTCGCGGGTATCGCCACCGACTTCGGCATCAGCGTGGACAACGACGCTCCGGCGGCCCAGGCCGCGCCGCCCACTCCCGCGCCAGCACCCACCCCAGCGCGGCCACCCGCGCCTCCGCTGACGCCGCCGAGTGTTCCGCCGGCCGCGGGCAACCCGGCCGGCTGGGCGAACGACGACTACGAGGCACCGACCCGGCTGGTCCGGCCGGACCAGACGCCCGCGCCGCAGAACCCGCCGTCGCACGGCCCGCGACCCGCCGCGGCCACCGGCGGGTCTCAGTGGGGCCAGCGGCCGCCGCAGGCGCCGACGCCCCCGGCGGGGCCTGGCCAGCCGCAGGGGCCGGGGCAGTGGGGCCCGCCTCCCGGTCAGCCGGCCCAGTGGTCGCCGCCGTCCGGCAGTCAGACGGCGCCCGGCACTCAGCCGGGCCAGTGGGCCGCCCCGCCGGCGGCGCAGTGGGCGCCTCCCGCGGGCGCTCCGGTGAACCCGCAGTGGGGTCCGCCGCCGTCCGGCCAGCAGCCCGCCCCGGGTGCCGCGCCCGGTAACAACTGGGCCGCGCCGGCCGCCGGTGGGGTCAATCTCGACAAGGGCCGGGTGTCGCTGCGCAAGGGCGAGGCCGTCTCACTGGTGAAGACCGGCGCGCCGCCGCTGACCAGGGTCCGGATGGCGCTCGGCTGGGATCCGGCGGCCCGGGGGAAGGACGTCGACCTGGACGCGTCCTGCATCCTCTACGACGCGCGCGGCAAGGACGTCGACCGCGTCTGGTTCATGTCGAAGAAGGGCGCCAAGGGCGCGGTCCGGCACTCGGGCGACAACCTGACCGGAGCGGGCGAGGGCGACGACGAAACGATCTTCGTTGACCTCGGCGCGCTGCCGCCCACTGTCACGGCTCTGGTCTTCACCGTGAACAGCTTCCAGGGCCAGCCGTTCACCGACATCCGTCGCGCCTACTGCCGGCTCATCGACGACCTGACCAACCAGGAACTGGTCCGGTTCGACCTGTCGGACTCCAAGAAGTCCACCGGCCTCGTCATGTGCAAGGTGCAGCGGGTGCCGAACGCCCCGATCTGGTCGATGACCGCGATCGGCGAGTTCCACGACGGCAAGACGGTCCGGGCCATGATCGACCCGGCGCGCCGTTACCTCTGACACGCCGACCGGGCAAGACCGCGGGAACAGGCATGAAGGCCCCGGCGCTGGCTCACAGGAGGCCCCGGCTCCGGTAGGCGGCGGCCGCGACCTTCTGGAGGCCAGCGTGGCGGGCATTGACCTGCACACCCACTCGACCGCCTCCGACGGGCTGCTGACGCCGCGGGCGCTCGTCGCCGCGGCGGCGGATGCCAATGTCACGGCCATCGCGCTGACCGACCATGACACGACCGGAGGCGTCGACGCGGCGGCCGCGGCGCTGCGGCCCGGGATGACGCTGGTGCCGGGGGCCGAGATCTCCTGCGAGGTCCGGGTTCCCGACGGCCGGATGATCAGCCTGCACGTGCTGGCCTACCTGTTCGACCCGGCGGAGGCCCGGTTCGTCGCGATGCGGCGGGCGATCCGGGACAGCCGGGCGTCCCGGATCCGCCGGATGGTGGACCTGATGGTGGCCGACGGCGTGCCGGTCGACCGGGAGCGGATCGAGGCTGGAGCGGGCGGCCCGGTCGGTCGGCCGCACCTGGCCAGAGCGCTGCTGGACGCCGGAGTCATCAATGGCCTCGAGGAGGCGTTCGGGCCGAAGTGGATCGGCCCGCGCGGCCGGTACTTCGTCCGCAACGAGCAGCCCGACGTGGCCGAGGCGCTGCGGCGGATCCACGAGGCCGGCGGGGTCAGCGTCTTCGCTCACCCCTACGCCGCCGCCCGGGGGCCGGTCGTCGGGCCGGACACGATCGCCTATCTCGCCTCGCTGGGGCTGGGCGGCGTCGAGGTCGACCATCCCGACCACACGCCGGCGGCGGCCGCCGAGTTGCGGAAGCTCGCGGCCGGGCTCGGGCTGTTGGTCACCGGGTCGAGCGACTTCCACGGCACCCGCGAGGGGCCCGGACGCGGCCTCGGTGCGCACGGCACCGATCCGGCGGTGCTGGCCGAGATCGTCGACCGCGCCACCGGGGACGTCCCGCGCGTCGGCTGACGCCGTGCCCCGGCCGGCGGCGCGGCCGGTCTCGGCTACTGCGCGAGCTTGTAGTCGCGGAGCAGGGCGCGGCTGATGATGCGCTTCTGGACCTCGGAGGTGCCCTCGCCGATCAGCATGAACGGGGCCTCCCGGAACAGCCGCTCGATCTCGTACTCCTTCGAGTAGCCGTACCCGCCGTGGATGCGGAACGCTTCGGTGGTGACCTCGTAGCAGTACTCGCTGGCGAGGAACTTCGCCATGCCGGCCTCGACGTCGTTGCGCTCGCCCCGGTCCTTCTTGCGAGCGGCGTTGACCATCATCAGGTGGCCGGCCTCGATCTTCGTGGCCATCTCGGCGAGCTTGAACGCGATCGCCTGGTGGTCGGCGATCTGGTGGCCGAAAGTCTTGCGCTGCTGGGCGTACGCGATCGCGAGCTCGAAGGCGCGGATCATGATGCCGCAGGCGCGGGCGGCGACGTTGACGCGGCCGACCTCGACGCCGTCCATCATCTGGTAGAAGCCCTTGCCGGCCTGCTCGGCGCCGCCCAGGATCGACGCCGCGGGCACCCGGTGACTGTCGAGGACCATCTCGGTCGTCTCGACACCCTTGTAGCCCATTTTCTCGAGCTTGCCGGGAATCGTTATGCCACCGGTGGTACCGAAGCCCGGCTCCTTCTCCAGCAGGAACGTCGTCATGTTCCGGTAGACCGAGTCGGCGCCCTCGTCGGTCTTCACCAGAGTCGCGACGACACTCGCCCGCGCCCCGTTCGTCAGCCACATCTTCTGGCCGTTGATGACATAGTCGTCACCGTCCCGGACCGCCCGGGTGGTGATCGCGGAAACGTCCGATCCGCAGCCCGGCTCGCTCATCGAGAACGCGCCCCGGATCTCACCTGTCGCCATCTTCGGCAGCAGCCGCTGCTTCTGCTCCTCGGAACCGTGCTGCAAAAGCAGATAGGCGAGGATGAAATGCGTGTTGATGACGCCGGAGACGCTCATCCAGCCGCGCGCTATCTCCTCGACCACCAGCGCATACGTCAGCAGCGACTCACCCAGGCCGCCGTACTCCTCGGGAATCATGATCCCGAAGAGCCCCATCTCCATCATCTGCTCGACGATCTGCGCCGGGAACTCGTCCTTGTGCTCAAGCTCCGTCGCGTACGGGAGGATCTCCTTGTCCACGAAGGTGCGGACCGCCGACAGAATGTCGGCCTGAACCTCGGTGAGACCGTCGGTCTGCGCGATCCTGCCCATTTCTGAAATCCTTCCTCGGACGATCGCCTGGGAAGGGCGCCGTGGGCGCCCGCCCCGAATCCGCCGGACCGGTCTGCCCGGTCCGGCCCCTGGCTGGGTGCGTCGCGGCGCTTGGTCAGCTGGTCGGCGGCTCGAACTTCTTGGTGCGCTGCATGCCCGCGGCGCGGCCCTTGCCGGCGATGACCTGAGCCATCTTGGCGCTGGCCTCGTCGATCATCTCGTCGCCGAGCATGACGGCTCCGCGCAGGCCACCGGCGTCGGAGGTGTGCCAGGCGTACGCGTCGAGGATCAGCTCGGCGTGGTCGTAGTCCTCCTGGCGAGGGCGGTAGACCTCGTTCGCCGCCTCGATCTGGCCCGGGTGCAGCACCCACTTGCCGTCGTAGCCGAGCGCGGCCGACTTCTTGGCGACGGACCGGAACGCGTCGACGTCGCGGATCTGCAGGAACGGCCCGTCAATGGCCTGCACGCCGCGGGCGCGCGCCGCCTCGACAATCTTGAAAAGAACGTAGTGGAACGGGTCGCCCGGATAGTCCGGGTTCAGCGCGCCGACGACGAGTGACGGCATGTTCATCGACGCCATGAAGTCGGCCGGGCCGAAGATGATGGTCTCGATGCGCGGGCTCGCGAACGCGATGTCCTTGACGTTCGACAGGCCGAGCGCGTTCTCGATCTGTGCCTCGATGCCGATACGGCCGACCTCGTAGCCCATTACCTGTTCGATCTGGGTGAGCAGAAGGTCCAGCCACTGCACCTGCGCGGCCGTCTGCACCTTTGGCAGCATGATGCAGTCGAGGTTCTCACCGGCGCCCTCGACCACGGTGATGACGTCGCGATAGGTCCACTTCGTCGTCAGGTCGTTCACACGGACGACGCGGGTCTTGCCCGTCCAGTCGCCTTCGTTAAGCGCGGCGACGACATTGTCGCGGGCCGACTCCTTGGCGCCCGGGGCGACGGAGTCCTCCAGGTCGCAGAAGATCTGGTCCGCGGGCAGGCCCTGAGCCTTGCCGAGCATCTTGGTCGACGAGCCAGGAACCGCGAGGCACGAACGGCGGGGACGTAGCGACATGATCGAGATAGTATCCGCAGGGCCGGTGCGGCGCCCGCGAACGAAGCCCTTGTGGATCACCTTCGCGTGTGCGTTGCCTCACCGCACATTGTGCCCGGCTGGGCGCTGCTTTAGGGCGATTGCCGTCATAGCAGTCCTTTGCCGCGTGCCGGCGGTGTCATGAGCCGAGCCGGCCGGTCGGATGCGAGTCGGGCGCATGGTGCGTGTGCGCCGGGCGCATGGTGCCAGGTGCGCCCGGGGGCGCTGGCGCCGCGCCGGGAGCGGTGGCGTCGGGCGGCATCACCCCGGTGTCGGCCAGCGGGAACGGGTAGCTTGGCGCTGTGCCGCCGCCTGCTTGTCGACCGGGTGCCGCCGTGCTGCTGGAGGCCGGGTGGCGATGGCGGTGCCCCACCCCGCGCGTCGCTGCGCCCGCTGCGCGCGCGAAGGAAGGTGAGGCACGGTGACGGCGACGGGGGCGTCCCGCCCGCCGGCCCCGCTGCGCGTGTACTGCCGGCGGCTGCACGGGCTGCTGGTGCTCGACCCGAACGGTGACCAGGTCGGGCGGGTCCGCGACATCGTCGTGACGCTGCGCCCCGGGCACGCGCCGCCGCGCGTGCTGGGCCTGACCGTCGACGTCCAGCACCGGCCGATCTTCGTCGCGATGACCAGGGTGACCGGCGTCGAGTCCGGCGCGGTGATCCTCTCGTCGGCCCGGCTGAGCTGGCGGCGGTTCGCCCAGCGGGCCGGCGAGACCCTCGTCCTCGGCGAGCTGCTCGACCGCCGGGTCATCGAGACCGCCACCGGCCGGGAGGTCACGGTCGTCGACGCGGCGATCGCGCCGATCCGGGCGGGCGACTGGATTCTCGATCAGGTGGCCGTCCGGGTCGGCCGCGGCCGGCGCGGCGAGGTGCGCACGCTCGGCTGGGACGAGGTAACCGGGTTCGCTCTGCCGGAGGACGGCCAGGGCGCCGCGAACCTGCTCGCCGCGATCGAGAAGCTGCGCCCGGCCGACCTCGCGTCGATGCTGCACGACCTGTCCCGCAAGCGCCGGGCCGAGGTCGCGGCGGCACTCGACGACGAGCGGCTAGCCGACGTGCTGGAGGAGCTGCCCGAAGAGGAACAGGTCGAATTGCTTGGCGGCCTGGCCGACGACCGCGCCGCCGACGTGCTGGAGGCGATGGGCCCGGACGACGCGGCCGACCTGCTCGGCGAGCTGCCCACCGAGGACGCCGAGCGGCTGCTGCGGCTCATGGAGCCGGAGGAGGCCGCCCCCGTCCGACAGCTGTTGCGGTACGCCGACGACACGGCCGGCGGCATGATGACCAGCGAGCCGGTGATCCTCGCGCCGAACGCGACCGTCGCGGAGGCGCTCGCCCGGGTGCGGGCGCGGGAGCTGTCCCCGGCGCTGGCCGCCCAGGTGTACGTTGTCCGCCCTCCGTACGAAACGCCGACCGGCCGGTATCTGGGGATGGCCCACTTCCAGCGGCTGCTGCGCGAGCCGCCGGCGACGCTGATCGGCGCGGTGATCGACACCGACGTCCGGCCGCTGCGGCCGGACACCCCCCTGGCCGTGGTCACCCGCTACCTGGCGTCCTACAACCTGGTCGCCGCGCCGGTCCTCGATGACGAGGGCCGGCTGGTCGGTGTCATCACCGTCGACGACGTCCTCGACCACCTGCTCCCGGCCGACTGGCGGGAGCGGCAGCTCACCGACGACACCGAGCACCACCTCAGCGGGCCGGCCGCGACGCTCGACGACGACTTCGACGACTTCGACGACTTCGGCCGCGACTACGAACCCGAGCTGAACGAGGCTCGCCTCAACGAGGAGGCCCGGCGCCCGGCCGAGCCGAGCCCGGCCGAGCCCGGCGTCGAACCCGGGAACGACGCCCCCAAGAACGGCGAACCCCGGAACGGCGCCCCGCGCGTCTAGCGGCCTTGAGCCGTGTCGTGCTGGTGATCGGCGGCCTTGGCCTTGCGCGGCAGGTCACGGGCGGGCAGCCGCCCAAGCCGGGGACGATCGCCGTCCTGCTCGCCGTTCTCGGCCTCGCGTTCCGGAACGTCTCCGGGCTGATCCTCAACGCGGGAGAGCTGTTCGGCTCGGCCGAATATCTGGGGATCCTGTCCCACTTCCTTGGGGCTGGCCCGGGCTCTGACCAGCAGATCGCAGTGGAGCCGTCCGAGCGTCTGCCCCGGTCGGTGTCCGGCCCACCCGAGGTGCACCTGCGCGAGCTCAGGTACACCTATCCCGGGCGGGACCGGCCGGCGCTGGACGGCTTGTCCGCCGTGCTTCCCGTCGGGCTGACGGCGGTGAGCGGGCCCAACGGCGCGGGCAAGACGACCCTTGTGAAGATCCTCGCTGGTCTGCTTGAACCGGACTCCGGCTCATGTCGTCGTGTCGAGTTTCGGCGGCCCGGACCTCTCCTGGTCGTCGGTGCGCCGTGCCGTGCTGTTCCAGGACTCCTCCCACCTGCGCCTGACCGTCCGACAGAACGTCACGCTGCGCCCGACGGGCGGCGACGACGATCGGGTCCGCGCGGCGCTGGCGGCCGCCGGGCTGCACGCGGTGATCGATGCCCTGCCCGCCGGGCTCGGCACTGTCGTCGGGGCCGGATTCGGCGGGGCGACCGACCTCTCCGGCGGGCAGTGGCAGCGCCTGGCGCTGGCCCGTCTCTACTACGCCGACGCCCCCGTGCTGATCTGCGACGAACCTTCGGCTGGACTGGACCTGCGCGGCGAGGCCGAACTGGTTGCCCGGCTGCGGGATCTGGCGCGAGACCGGTTCGTCTTCGTGGTGAGCCACCGGTCGGAGACCATCCGGGCCTGTGACCAGGCCCTGGTGCTGGATCTGGGAGACGTGGCGTGGCAGGGCGATCCCGACGAGGCGGTCCGCCATCTCAGTTGTCGGGCACACGAGAGCGCGACCTCAACCGGGAGCCGCGGTGACCAGCAAGAGCGGCCACCTGGTCATGGCCCAGTAACCGGGCGGCGAGCCGGCTGGCTTCGGCGGCCGGTTCGTCTCGGTGCGGCTCGCCGGTGCGTTGCCTTCCGAGCACTACGCGCCGCTGCTCACCGAGGCGAACGCGCCGTTTCGGCCGACCGCCTTAGGTCAGGGAGCCGCGGCAGAGGGTGAGGATCGCCAGCGCGATCTCGACGCCGCGCGGGCCCAGCTCGTCGGCCCAGGCCGCGATGATCTCGTTCTCCCGGGAGTGCTGGACGCGCGGGCCGCCGTCGGTGGTGCGCCGGGTCTGGATCTGCCGGGAGATGTCACGGCGGACGGCGACCAGGCCGCGCAGCTGGACATCGATGTCGTCGATCAGGGCCCGGCCCTCGTCGATCGACGCGATCGTCGGCGCCACCGGCTCCGCCGAGGAGTCCGTGACGGTGTCGTTGAGGCCTGCGTCCATCGTGTTGCTCACGGGAGCACCTTTCGGGTGGGGGCTCGGCGCGGTCCAGGCACACTTCGGCCCGGGCGTTCCGGGCCTTCGGTCTGGCGCGTTGTGCCGCGTGCGATCAGCGGCACAGTGGGGACCGAGCCCGGCCCCCATAAAACAGATGCGGCGCGAATGAACGCGGTGGCACGTGTCCGGCCACGGCTGCGCTGCGCTCCATGCGTCGCAGCATGCCAGGCTGCGCCGGGAACGTCCAGTTGCGGGGCGTGGTCGAGTCTGGCCGCGGCGCGCCAGGACCGGGCCTGGTGGCGACGTTTCGGCACTGTGGCGGCCTGTTCGGGCGTCGCCGACCTGGCGATGTGACATCAGACAGACCAGAACTGTCGGTGCCGGATGCGAGGATCTTCCTCGGATCTCACCGAACGTCCCGCCGCCGACCGCTCGACCCGCATCCCGCTCAACCCAGAACCGCCCGCCCCTGAACCGGAGGAGCCGACCTTGGCGCAGCTGCTGCTGGACGAGATGCCGCGCAGGCTGTTCACCTGCACCCCGACGCGGCTCGCCGCGTTCGAGGACTGCCCGCGCCGCTACCGGATGACCTACCTTGACCGGCCGGCGCCGCCCAAGGGGCCGCCGTGGGCGCACACCTCGCTCGGCACCAGCGCGCACAACGCGCTGCGCCGCTGGTGGGAGGAGCCGGAGCCGCGACGGACCCCGGAGCGGGCGGCCGCGCTGGTGCGCGCCTGCTGGGTCGCGGACGGCTGGCGCGACGAAGAGCAGTCCGCCGCCGCGCGGGAGCGGGTCGCCACGATGTGTGAGCGGTATGCCGCCGGCCTCGACCCGGCCGACGAGCCCCGGGCGGTGGAGCGCCAGGTCGCGACCCGGACCGACGTGCTGGCCTTCCACGGCCGCGTCGACCGGCTGGACGAGCGGGACGGTGAGCTGGTCGTCGTCGACTACAAGACCGGCCGGCGCCCGCCCCAGGACGGCGATGCTCGCACCTCCGCGGCGCTGGCCCTCTACGCGTTCGCCACCGAGCGGATGCTGCGGCAGCGCTGCCGGCGCGTCGAGCTGCACCACCTGCCGACCGGCCGGGTCGTTGCCGCGGAGCACACTGACGAGAGCCTGGCCCGGCACGTACGGCGAGCCGAGTCGATCGCCACCGACGCCGCCGCGGCGGCCGAGCGCCTCGCGGGCGGTCAGCCGGCCGACCTGGCGTTCCCCCCGCGGCCCGGATCCCTGTGCTCCTGGTGCGACTTCCGTCGCCACTGCCCGGAAGGCCAAACCGCCGGTCCCGCGCAGGCGCCCTGGGCCGGTGTCGAGTACCTCACCGAGGCCGAGGCCGAGGCCGACGGAGCGCCGGTAGAGCCGGCGCACGGCTAGTGCGGTGACCGCCAGGGTTGGCCAGCCGCCTTGATCGGCGATGGTGCCCGCTATTGGTCTCGAAACAGCTCGATGACCACCACCCGAGGGCCGAAACGGCGATCACGGGGGCGCCGGACCGAGGGAATCTGGTCGGAAGCCGTACCAGCCGGACGGCGGCGTCGGGTGGCCCGGGGGGCGGCGGTCCGCGCCGCGGACGTCGAGGGTCATGGCCACCGTGACGGTGGGAAACGCTGCATGATGGGGCCGTGGCCTCGCAGATGCTGCCCTCGCAGTCCGCCGTGCCCGCGCCGGGCCGGATTCCCGCCGCAGCCCGGGTGTCGGCGAAGGCGTCGACGTTCACCGAGTCGGTGATCAGGGACATGACCCGGCTGGCGGTCGCGCACGACGCCGTCAACCTGGCCCAGGGTTTCCCCGACTTCTCCTGTCCGGTGGAGCTGAAGGACGCGGCCAAGGCGGCGATCGACGCCGACGTCAACCAGTACGCGATCACCTGGGGCGCCCCGGCGTTCCGCGCGGCCGTCGCCGCGAAGGTGGCCGTCGCCTACCCTGGCTGGGCCGTCGACCCGGACACCGAGATCTGCGTGACCTGCGGCGCCACCGAGGCGATGATCGCCACCATGCTCGGCCTGGTCGACCCGGGCGAGGAAGTGATCTTCTTCGAGCCGTTCTACGAGAACTACGGCCCGGACGCGATCCTCTCCGGCGCGACACCCAGGCTGGTCAAGCTGCGCGCCCCGGACTGGAGCTTCGACGAGGCCGAGCTGCGGGCCGCCTTCTCGGACCGCACCCGGGCGATCGTCCTCAACACCCCGCACAACCCGACCGGCCGGATGTTCAGCCGCGCGGAGCTCGACCTGGTGGCGGAGCTCTGCCAGCGGCATGACGCGCTGGTCGTCACCGACGAGATCTACGAGCACATCCAGTACCTCGGCCCCGGCGGCCACGTTCCACCGGCCACCGTCCCCGGGCTCGAGGACCGGACCATCACCGTCAACGCGTTGTCGAAGACCTACGCCGTGACGGGCTGGCGGGTCGGCTGGACGATCGCGCCCGCCGCGCTCACCGAGGGCATCCGCAAGACGCACGACTTCCTCACCGTCGGCGCCGCCGCCCCGCTGCAGGCCGCCGGCGTGGCCGCGATGGGTCTGCCGGCGTCCTACTACGCCGAGCTCGCGACGGCCTACCAGGCCCGGCGCGACCTGCTGTGCGCCGCGCTCGCCGAGGTCGGCTTCGGCGTCAGCCGGCCGGACGGCGCGTACTACGTCATGTGCGACACCCGGGCGCTCGACCCGGCTGGCGACGATGTCGCGTTCACCCGGTACCTGATCAGCGAGATCGGGGTGGCGGCCGTCCCCGGCTCGTCCTTCTTCGCCGACCCGGCGGACGGCCGCCACCTCATCCGGTTCGCCTTCCCGAAGCGGGAACAGACCTTGCTGGAGGCTGCCGACCGTCTCCGCAAACTGTCCTGACCCCTCCTCGGAGACCGGATCTTTTCCGGCCCCGCGACGGACCGCCCCGACCCTGGGCAGAAGACGGCGAAAAAGGGGCACCGAGCTGTTTCCGTCCTGCCGTTGTCCCATCCGGCCAGGCCCTGGTCGGAGACGACCACGGAAAAATGCTCACCGAGCCTTTTCCGTTATGCGTCGACTTGTCAAGGCTGTGCCTGCCTGTCGACGGCAATGGAAAAGGTGCACTGGTCGGCCGCGCCGCGTCCGAACGGAATCTGGAGTCCGGGGTGCGCCGATTCTTCTGGACGGTTGCGGGTGCGCGGGCGCGCCCGGTTACCGGGCGGGATGCGCGCAGCGTGTCGAGTTCTGTATGACCCGCCCTGGCCATCGCCGCCCATGGTCGACAAAGAGGCCGGTGCTACGGTCGGGTCCGGTATTCAGAACTTGAAAAAATGCCATCGGCGGCCGTGTGAACCGAGCGATTTCCTATGCTGTTTGGACACCGCCATAACTATGCGCGCCCGACGTTCGGAAAGTGCTCGTTCCGTGCTGCCGGGGGCGGGAGCTGGGATCTCGCGAATGCGTTTCAAGAGGCCGGTGTCGCCGGCGGTCGACTGTTGTGGGCCCGCACGCGTTCCGTGGCGCGCATGGTCGCTGCCCACCGTGGCCGACGCCCTGGTGACTGCGGTGGCGGTGCTGACGGCGATGCTCCTGATGACGACGCTGCTGGCCGCGCTGCGCCCCGGGCGCAGCGCGGCCGCGGCGGCACACCACACGGGAGTTCTTCGCGCCGGCACCACCGACCTGACCAACACCCACGCCTACCCCGACCAACCGATCATTCCCGGGCCCCTGCCAATCCCGCCCGGCGGCGTCCGCGTCCCGGCTGGCGCCGACATCCAGTCGTACATCGACTCCCATCCGGCCGGGACACAGTTCAACCTGGCCGCCGGTACCTTCAGCGGCTCCGGTGTCCTGCTCCCCAAGGCGGGAGACAAGTTCTACGGGGTCAAGGCCGGCCCAGGTGGGACCCGGCTGTCCGGCATCGGGATCCACCGGCCGAACGGCGGCGCCTCCAACGTCGAGATCCACAACATCTCCATCACGGGATACTCCGACGGCGGCCGCAACGGCGCGATCGACTCCAACCTGCACGAGTCAGACGCCGCCTCCGGCTGGGTGATCACGAACTCGGAGATCTACGGCAACTACCTGGGCGCCTCGGTCGGCCCCAACTCGCTGGTCGAGAACAACACGTTCCATGACAACTCGTGCAAGGGCGCCGCCGGCGGGATGAGCGGCACCGTCTGGCGCTACAACCAGTTCATCCACAACAACCTGCCGGGAGTCAGCGACCCGAGCGGTGACTGCGCCGGAGTCAAGGTGACCGTGGAGACGGGCAACAGGTTCATCGGCAACCTGATCTCGCACAACGGCCATCCGGCCGGCGGCTGGATGGACGTGTCGTGCCACGGCAACACCTTCACCGACAACATCTCCTACAACAATGACGGCTCCGGCTTCACAGACGAGACCGGTTACGAAAACACCTTCACCGGCAACATCGCCGCCGGCAACGGGCGTAACACCCGGGACCCCTGGCGGCGTACCGGCATCGTCATCCAGTCCTCGGCCCACGACACCGCTTCCGGAAACTACGCCTGGCGGAACAATGGTCCCGCAATCACCATCTTCGAAGAGGACCGCCACGATGCCCACGGCGACGCCCGCAACGGCTACAACACGGTCGCGGGCAACTATCTTGACAGCCAGCCCACCGTCGTGAAGGTGAACATCGACAGCCCGCAGAACATCGGCGCGAACACGATTAGCCGTGGCAAGGGCATAGCGGTCCCGCGGATCGCGGCCGGGCCCCAGATGTGACGTCGACCTCCCGCCGGCTATCCGGTGGTTGGCCATCGGGCCCGCAGCCAGGCCAGCGACACCCTGGCTAGTGCTGTCGTCATCGCCACGATCTTCGGGTCCGCCGCCGGCCCGGCGGAGACGACCTGTGCTGGCGTCGCCACCCGCGACATCCCCTTCCGCATGGCCAGCGGCCTGCCGGTGTCCGGCCGAAGGACGACCCTCGCAACGGTTCTCGCCAGCGGCACCTCAGGGTCACCCGCCTCGATCAGCGCGGCGGGTTCCAGCTGAACAGCAGGAGGGGGTCGGCTGTGCGCCTCGCGGCAAGAGCGGGCCGCGCTCCGGATGGCAGGGGCGGCTGTGTTACCTGGTAGCAGGAGCGGCTGTGTTACCTGGTAGCAGGAGCGGCTGTGTTACCTGGTAGCAAGTGCGGCTGTGTTACCTGGTAGCAAGTGCGGCTACGTGCCCGGCAGCAGGGCCGGCTGCGCACCCGGGCTCGTCCCCGGCACCGGGAGCGGATAGCCGGCCGCGGCGGCGCGGGCTCGGCCTGCCCGCAGCTCCCGCTCCAGCGCCCGCAGATAGGCCCCGGCCCCGCGGCGGCGCAGGCCCAGGCGGCGCAGGTCGGGCTGGCTGATCATTATCTGGTAGACGGGTAGCCGGTAGCGGCCGCGCAGGTACTCGGCGACCCAGCCAGCCTGTGCCCTGACGAACGCCAGCTCGCGCTCCCCGTCCGGCGGGGCGACCTGGCCGCTGTCCGGTACGCCGAGGATGTAGACGCGATCGGCGACCGGATGGAAGACACCGCCGTACCAGGGCGCGGCCGCGGGAACGACTCCCGCGACCGCCGCGAGACCGCGGGCGGTCACCACCACGGCATCCCAGTGGCCAAGCCGACGTCCACCGAGGCTGATCTCGAAACCCTGCTCCGGCTGGGCGCCGCCGGCGGCCCGCGCGACCGTGAGCGTCGCGGTGCCGCTGCCGGCCGTGGCGTCGGCGCTGGCAGTGGTGTCCGTGCCCGCTGTGGTGTCCGTGCCGGTGAGCCAGCGGCCCGAGCGTCCGTGCGTCATCAGGAGGGCCGCCGCGGCCGGTGTGAGTGGGCTGCCGACGCCGTGCGCGTCCAGGCCGGCGTCGAGGAGCGCGACGAGCGTGGCCGCGCCGGCCAAGTCGGGTCCGAGCACGGCGACACGGGGAAGCTGGGGCACGCCGCAGGACTGTATGCCCCCGCCGCCGCGCCTATGCGGCGGGTACGGCTCTGTGCCCTTGCGGCACGTACCGCTGTGTGCCCTTGCGGCAGGGACGGCCGATGTGCCCTTGCGGCAGGGACGGTCGATGGGTGCGGCGAAACCCGGAGGCGGGACCAAAGTAGGCCGCGCGACACTCGCGGGCCTGGAAGGTTGTGACCACACGGTGATGCTTGACACACTCTCTGTCGTGGCCCGCGTTCTCGCTGTCGCGAATCAGAAGGGCGGCGTCGCCAAGACGACCTCCGTGTCCAGTCTCGGCGCCGCCCTGACCGAGCTCGGCCAGCGCGTCCTGCTGGTCGACCTGGACCCGCAGGCCTGCCTGACGTTCTCGCTTGGCCTGGACCCGGACTCCCTCGAGCTGTCCGTGCACGATGTGCTGCTCGGGCGGCTGTCCGCCGGGCTTGTCGTGTTGCGCACCGAGGACGGGTCCGACCTGCTGCCGGCGACGATCGAGCTGGCGGGCTGCGAGGCGGTGCTGCTGTCGCGCACCGGCCGGGAGCACGTGTTGCGGCTCGCCCTCGCTGAGATCGTCGACGACTACGACTTCGTCCTGGTGGACTGCCCGCCGTCGCTGGGCGTCCTGACCATCAACGGCCTGACGGCCGCGGACGAGGTCGTCATCCCGCTGCAGTGCGAGACGCTCTCGCATCGGGGCGTCGGCCAGCTGCTGGACACGGTGCACGACGTCCGGCGCCTCACGAACCCCCGGCTGCGCGTGCGCGGTGTGCTGCCAACACTGTTCGACGGGCGGACCGCGCACAGCCGCGCCGTGCTGGGCGACGTCGCTGCGCGCTACCAGATCCGAGTGCTGGAGCCGCCGGTCGCCCGCTCGGTGCGGTTCGCGGAGGCGCCCGGTACCGGCCGCTCGATCCTCACGACCGCGGGCCGGTCGAAGGGCGCGCAAGCCTACCGGGAGCACGCCAGGGCGATCGCGGGGCTCGGGCCGGCGCTGGCCGAGTCCGGCGGGCCGCGGCTGCTGACGGGTCGCAAGCTACGCGAGCACGACCCGATCGGTGAGGCCCGGGCCGCCGGGCAGGACGACGGGACGCGCGGCTTCGCCCGCCGCGGGGACAAGGTCTCCGCCGCGGTGACGGAGGCGCTCGGGGAGGCCGGCGCCGCGGGCGTGGCGCTGGCGCCGGCCGGGAAGACGCCGGCCGCGCTCTCGCGCTCGGGCCGGTGAGCGCGGGCATGACCGGGAAGGCATCCGGCCGGCCGGCGTCGGCGACGGGGGTTGGCGCCGCGCCGGCGGTACGGGCGGACGAGCCGCAAGAGGAGGCCGGGCCGCAAGGGGAGAACGGGCCGCAAGGGGAGAACGGGCCGCGGGTACCGGAGGCACACCCTGCGGGCGCGGCCAGCCGCCGGGAGCGGGCCGCGACGGCGGGCTTCGACCGTCTGCGACCGCGAGCCGGCCGCCCAGCCGGCGCGGGGACCGGGCTGGCCGGGCACCGGCCGGGTGCCATCGGCCGGGACATGCACGGCAAGCGCGCGCTCTACAGCGGCGAACGTCCGCCCGACCCGCGCACGAACGGCGTGACGGTGCACTGTGCGCGCTGCGCCCAGGCGACGACCGTCGGAGCGAAGCGGGCGCTGCTGCTGCTCACGCCGAGCCTGCACCTGCCGATCATCCGGCCCCGCTACCCGTCCCTGCTGCGCTGCCCCGCCTGCCACCGGATGTCGTGGGTGCGGCTGACGCTGACGGTGGCCAGCGGCGGCGCCTGAGGCGCGCGGTTGGCGCTGGTCTGTGGCTGGCGCCGCGTCGTGGCTGGCGTCGTCTCACGCCGAGCCTGCCCACCTGGCGGGGCCGACCGGGAGGTCGGCCCCGCCAGGTGGGCTCAGTACCTCTGCTGCCACCGCGTCGGCTGCGTGCTGCGGCCTCGCCCTCACGACCTCCGAAATCGCCGACCTCCGAAATCGCCGACCTCCGAGATCACGACCTCCGAGATCACGACCTCCGAGATCACGACCTCCGAGATCGACTTCGTCGATCCCGCAGGAACCCCGTTCGTCGATCCCGCAGGGACCCTGTCGCCGATTCCGCAGGGACCCCGTCGCTCCGGCGAGACCTCCGCACGCCGCCTCCTGCGTGTCAGGCCGACTCGGCGTGCTCCGCGTCGCCGGTCTCGATCAGGTCAAGCGTCTCGGCGGCGGAACCCGCGCGGGAGCGGCCACGGCCGCCTCGCCGGCGCCGGCGCCGGCGGGCCGGGGCACCCTCGGCGTCCTGCTCGGGCAGCTCGGCCACCTCGACGTCGCTCACGGCCGGTTCGCCGGCCGCTGGGGCGAGTGCCGTGACCTCGGTGGTCGCCGGCCGCGCGGCCAGCTCGGTGGCTGTGTCGCCGCCCAGCTCGCCCTTGCCCAGCTCGATGTCACCCGGCTCGCCGTGGCCCAGCTCGCTGTCGCCCAGCTCGCCGTGAAGCCCGGCGGCCGCCGCGGCGGCTCCGGATCCGCGGGTGCGGCGCCGCGTCCTGGTCCGGCTCGTCGCCGCGGCACGCGCCGCCTCGCGGTCGGAGTCGCGCTCGGGCGCCGTGGTGGCGCTCCGGCCGCGGCGCGCCCGCCGTCCGCCCCCGAGGTCCTCGATCTCCTCGGCGGCGAGCCCGGCCCGGGTGCGCGCGGCGCGCGGCAGGACACCGGACGCCTGCGCGGGGATGCCGAGCAGTTCGAACAGGTGCGACGAGGTGGAGTAGGTCTCCAGCGGCTCGTCGAACGGCAGCTCGAGCGCGCGGTTCACCAGCTGCCAGCGGGCGAGGTCGTCCCAGTCGACGAAGGTGACGGCGACGCCACTGCCGCCGGCGCGGCCGGTCCGGCCGATCCGGTGCAGGTAGACGCTCTCGTCCTCCGGGCACTGGTAGTTGACGACGTGGGTGACGCCACCGATGTCGATGCCGCGGGCGGCGACGTCGGTAGCCACCAGCACGTCGACCTTCCCGGAGCGGAACGCGCGCAGCGCCTGCTCGCGCTGGCCCTGGCCGAGGTCGCCGTGCACGGCGGCGGCCGCGAAACCGCGCTGCGACAGGTCCTCGGCCACCTTGTCCGCCGTCCGGCGGGTCCGGACGAAGACCATCGACAGGCCGCGGCCGTCCGCCTGCAGGACCCGGGCCAGCACCTCCATCTTGTCCAGCGCGTGCGCGCGGAAGACGTGCTGGCTGGTGGTCGGGACGGTGCGGCCCTCGTCGGGCTGCTCGGCGGTGACGTGCACCGGGCGGATCATGAATCGCCGCGCGAGCGCGATGACCGGACCGGGCATCGTCGCGGAGAACAGCATGGTCTGCCGGCCGGCCGGCAGCAGGGCGACGATGCGCTCCACGTCCGGCAGGAAGCCGAGGTCGAGCATCTCGTCGGCCTCGTCGAGGACCAGGGTGGCGACCGCGCCGAGGTCGAGGGCGCGCTGGCGGGCGAGGTCGAGCAGGCGGCCGGGGGTGCCGACGACGACGTCGACACCGGTCTTCAGCGCGCTGGTCTGCGGCTCGTAGGCCCGGCCGCCGTAGACCGACAGGACCCGGACACGCCGGCGGGAGCCCGCTCGCTCCAGGTCCGCGGTCACCTGGACGCACAGCTCACGGGTGGGTACGACGATCAGCGCCTGCGGCCGCCCGTCGGCGCCCTCGTCCGGGCCCAGAACCTTCTGAATGATGGGAATTCCGAAACCGAGCGTCTTGCCGGTACCGGTGCGCGCCTGGCCGATGATGTCGGTGCCCGAGAGCGCGAGGGGGAGCGTCAGCTCCTGGATGGGAAAAGGGTGGACGATGCCCGCGGCGGCGAGGGCGTCCACGGTCTCCGCGCGGACTCCGAGGTCGGCGAAGGTGGTCTTCGGTTCAGCCGGCCCGGCCTGCTGGGGCGGGGCCGCCGGCGTGTCGGGGGCGCTGGAGCCGGCGTTGCTGGAGTCGGTATCGGTGGTGGTCAGCGATGTGGTTGTGACGGACAGCGGACGCTCCTGGTCTGCTCCTGAGCGGTGTCCGAGATTGAGGCGCCGCTCGCTACGTGCCGGGCAGCGCCAGCGACCCGGTAGGGGGCGGGGGACCAGCGGCTTGACCCAGCAGCTTGGCCCAGCGGCCCTCCGAACGGGGCGACGCGTGTGCCTTCGGCGGCCGACCGGCCTGTGATGACCAGCGGCTACTACGAGGATAACCTGTGTGACCGCTTGGTGGGCGCGCTCAGCGACGATCGCGGCCTGTCGGACGTTGCCCCTGACAGGCCCCCGCGTCCACCGGCCGGCCCTGCCGATCGGCCGGAGCTCTGGGGGCCATAGGGTCACGCCCGACCAGGAGGACGTGGATCGACAGCCGGGGAGAGGAAACACGTGACGGACAGCACAGTCCTTCCCGGGGCGCAGGTCGCCGAGGGTGTCGCGGACGGTGAGGCCCCGGTGTCCGACGGCGGTACCGCCGCGTCCCCGGCAAGCCTCGCCAGCGCCGGCCAGGCCGTCGCCGACCTGCTCGGGCTCATCGCGTACGGCGAGCTGACCGCGTTCGAGCGGCTCGCGACCGACGCGCGGATGGCGCCGACGCTCACGGACAAGATCGCGCTGGCCGCCATGGCGGCGGCCGAGTTCGCGCACTTCGAGGCGATCAGCCGGGCGCTGTCCGCTCGCGGCGTCAACCCGGAGGCCGCGATGGCGCCGTTCATCGGCCCGCTGCACGCCTTCCACGGCCAGACCGCGCCGGCCGACTGGCTGGAGAGCCTCGTCAAGGCCTACGTCGGCGACAGCATCGCCGCTGACTTCTACCGCGCGATCGCCCACCGGCTGGACGCCGACGCCCGCGCGCTCGTCCTCGACGTGCTCGCCGACACGGGGCACGCGGCGTTCGTCGTCGACCGGGTCCGGGCGGCGATCGCGGCCAACCCGGTCGTCGCCGGGCGGCTCGCGCTGTGGGCGCGGCGGCTCGTCGGCGAGGCGCTCAACCAGGCGCAACAGGTCGCCGTAGAGCGGGAGTCGCTGACCGGCCTGTTGGTAGGGGTGGGCGACCTCGAAGCGGTTGCCGCGATCTTCGACGGCATCATGAAGGCACACACCGAGCGGATGACCGCGCTGGGCCTTTCAGCCTGATACGCAGGAGGCGGCATGCGGAGGTCTCGCCGGAGCGACGGGGTCCCTGCGGAATCGGCGACAGGGTCCCTGCCAGATTCGGCGAACGGGGTTCCTGCGGGAGCGACGAACGGGGTTCCTGCGGGAGCGACGAACGGGGTTCCTGCGGGAGCGACGAACGGGGTTCCTGCGGGAGCGACGAACGGGGTTCCTGCGGGATCGACGAACGGGGTTCCTGCGGGATCGACGAACGGGGTCCCTGCGGGATCGACGAACGGGGTCCCTGCGGGATCGACGAACGGGGTTCCTGCGGGATCGACGAAGTCGATCTCGGAGGTCGTGATCTCGGAGGTCGTGATCTGGGAGGTCGGCGATTTCGGAGGTCATGAGGGTGAGGCCGGAGCACGCCGCCGACGGAGTGGCAGCGGTGGTGCTGAGAACCGGACATCCTGAGCGCGTCTGGACCAGACAACATCGGGGACGCGGAGCAGGCCTGAACGGGGAACCGGCCCGTAGGCAGCGCGGGCGCGCTCCCTACGGGCCGGTCCGTGTGGACTGGGGCCCCGGTCAGGAGGCGCCGAAGCCCACCCGGCGGGACTCCGCCTCCGCGATCTCGACGTAGGCGAGCTTCGCGACCGGGACGACCACGCGGCGGCCCTTCTCGTCCAACAGCGAGAGCAGCCCGTTGTCCTCGGCGAGCGCGGCGGCGACCGCCTCGGCGACCTGCTCCGGCGTCTGGGCGCTTTCGAGCACCAGTTCACGGCCGACGTTCTGCACGCCGATCTTGACCTCCACCCGGATGACCTCGCCTTCGTTAGCACCGCGGGAGGGCATCCCCCCAGGACAGACCTATCGTCGTCGGCCGTCTGGCGGCGCGCAGGCCGCCGAATGATCACGGAAAACACCGACGATCACAGGACACACTATGGCCCCGGTGGCCCGCGCGGCCGGGCCGGGCTGCCGTGTTCGCCGCGGGCAGAGCGCCGGACCGCTCAGCTGTCTCCGCTGAGCTCCGCCGGCTGCGCGCTACGGCCCCGTGCTCACGACCTGCGGGATCACGACCTGCGGGATCACGACGTCGGTCCCGCAGGGACCCCGTCGCTCCCACGGGACCTCCGCTCGACGCCTCCTGGGCTCAGGTGTCTCCGCTGAGCTCAGGTGCGCGGGTAGCCGCCGATGCCGTGCCAGGCGAGCTCGGCCATCGCCTCGATCGCCCGCTCGGACGTGACGGCGCCGCCGTTGACCAGCCACCAACGCGAGCAGGTCTCGGCGAGCCCCATGAGGCCGACGGCCAGCAGGTCGGCCTCGTCCTGCGGGAGCCCGGTGTCGGCGACGATGGTCGCGGCGATCGCCCGGACGCACTGGGCGAAGGCGGCCTCGATCCGCTCGCGCACGGCCGGCTCGCTGCGCAGGTCGCTTTCCAGCACGAGCTGGTGGGCGCCACTGGGGTCGTTGACGAAGTCGAAGTACGCCCGCAGCGACCGCTCAACCCGCACGCGGTTGTCCGTCGTCGACTCCAGGGCCTCCCGGACGCTGGTGACGAGCTTCTCGGCGTGCTCGTCGACCAGCGCCAGGTAGAGCTCGAGCTTGCCGGGGAAGTGCTGGTAGAGCACCGGCTTGCTGACGCCGGCCCGCTCGGCGATCTCGTCCATCGCGGCGGCGTGGTAGCCCTGGGCCACGAAGACCTCGCGGGCGGCGCCGAGCAGCTGGAAGCGGCGGGCGGTGCGGGGAAGGCGGGGTGTCCTGCCTGGGCGTGGCGCGGCCGGCTCGACGCTCACCAGCGCACCTCCTGTTGTTCGATCTCGACAACAGTACAGACCTGGGCGCCGCCGCGCCGGTGGCACCGGTTTGCCGCGTGCGCCCGACCTGGACGGATCGCCGCTGGTCGAGGCGTTCGCCGTGGTGGCCGCGGCCGGGGCGGCGCCCGGCGCGGGGCGCCGGCGCCCGCCCGATCGGGCGCCGGCTCACTGGGTCCGCTCCGTCGTCTCCGGCCAGGGCCGACCGGCCGAGGTCTCGGTGCGACGGAAAGCCTCACTCGCGGTAGGCCTCCTCGTCCTCCGTCACCTCGATGGCCTGCTCGACGGCGTCGTACTCGTCGACGGCCGAGCCGTCATGGACGTGCGTCGGCTGGGGCAGGTCGTCGGGCAGCACCTGCCGGGCCTGCTCGACGGCGTCGGCGTCCGGGACGTCGACGGGGACGTTGATCTCGGTCGGGAGCTCGGTCGGTGCGGTCATGAGGCCCTCCCCGTCGTGTCGGGATCGTCTCGTCGAATGGATCTCGATCGTCTTGCTGGCATGCGCGTGCCGCCGTGCACTGTTCCCGCGCTCGCGCGGGTCGCGCCGCCGTCGCTCACTGTCGCGCGAGAGCGGACGGACGCCCGTCACCGACTCCCCGCGCGTCGCCCCGTCCGACGGCCGGGCACGGCGCATCCACCGCAAACCCGCGCGGAACCACGACATACCCAGGGCGCGCGGCCTTGAACGTGACGGTTCGCCGGCGAGGCCGGTGAGCCGGGCCGGGGGTCAGGAGCCGGAAGTTCGGCCGGCCGGGCGGTCACCTGGCGGTGGCCGGGGGGCGCAGCAGCGGCTCGAAGAGGTCGCCACGGGCCGCCACCCGGTCGAGCACCCGCGTCGCCGTGAAGACCAGGTCGGCGGGCTCGCGCGCGGCCGCGACCTCGTCCCAGGTGACCGGCGTCGAGACGGTCGGCGCCGCCCGGGCGCGCAGCGAGTAGACCGACACGGTGGTCTTCGCCGGGTTGTTCTGCGACCAGTCCAGGAGGACCCGGCCCGAGCGCAGATCCTTGCGCATGTTGGACACGACCAGGTCCGGATGGTCGCGGGCGAGCCGCTCGGCGACGACGTGCATGTCGTCGCGCACCTTCATGCCCGCGCGTCCGTCGTCGACGCGGCCGTAGACCTGGAGCCCCTTCGAGCCACTGGTCTTGACGCACAGCGGCTCCGGGAGAACGTCGCGCAGCAGCAGCGCGACCCGGGCACAGTCGAGCACGGTCCTGCCAGGGCCCGGGTCGAGGTCGGCGACCAGGAGGTCCGGCAGCCCCGTCGAGACCCGCCACATCGGGGTGTGCAACTCGATGCTGGCGAGGTTCGCCAGCCACACCAGCGTCGGGCGCTCCTCGGCTACCAGGTAGTCGATCGTCTGCCGGTTCTTGCTGGAGCCGGGAGACGGCAGCGTCGCCGTGCGTACCCAGTCCGGCCGGTGTGACGGGGCGTTCTTGCTGAAGAAGCCATCGGCGCCGACACCTTCGGGGAACCGGACGACGGTCAGCGGCCGATCGGTGAGATGCGGCAGCAGGACCGGCGCGATCTCCGCGTAGTAGTGGATCACCTCGGCCTTGGTGGTCCCGGTGGCCGGATAGAGGACCTTGTCGAGGTTGGCGAGCTTCAGCCGGCGCCCGTCCACCTCGACCGACCCCGCCGGGCCAGCGGCGCTCCTGGTGGTGGCTGCGTGCCCGGTGGGTGCGTCGCCTTTCCTGGCCGTCCCGCGTCCCGTGGTGCCGCTCGTCACGGTGCCCCCCGGCCGGGCGCTCCGCGGGCCGGTGCCGCTCGGGCTGGTTGCCTCGTCCATGCGCGCCTCCCGCCCCTGTTCTCGCGCGGCGGGGCTGCTCGTGACGGCCAGGGGGCGGTTCCCACGTTCCCACGCCACCCCGGCTCGATCCACGGAGTCCCATCCGGTCATCGAGCGTGACGGGCCGGGTGACCTACGTGGCAGCGATGAGTGAGCCTTTCCGTCGTCGTCTCCGACCAGGGCCCGACGGGCCGAGGCCTCGGTGAGCTGGAGAAGGCTCATTGGAGATTGTGGTCGAGGTCTGGCTAAACGACCAATTGTGGACCCTCTTGAGTGGTCAGGCGGACAGGACGCGCCGGGTGGCTCACGATGGGGTTGGAGCGACGTTAGGGGCGAACATGCGTTCGATCTGGAAAGGCGTGATCAGTTTCGGTCTCGTCTCGATCCCGGTGAAGCTGTACTCCGCCACCGAGGAGCGGGATGTCGCGTTTCACCAGGTCCGACGTTCCGACGGGTCGCGGATCCGGTACAAGCGGGTCGCCGCGGCTGACGGCGAGGAGGTGCCGTACTCCGAGATCGCCAAGGGCTACGAGCTGCCGGACGGCGAGACGGTCGTGCTGACCGACGAGGACTTCGCGAACCTGCCGCTGTCGACGTCCCGGGCGATCGACGTGCTGGAGTTCGTGCCGCTGGAGCAGGTCGACCCGATCTACTTCGCGAAGAGCTACTACCTGGAGCCGGACAGGACCGGCGCGAAGCCGTATGTGCTGCTGCGCGACGCGCTGGAGTCGTCCGGCCGGGTCGCGCTGGTGAAGATCGCGCTGCGGCAGCGCGAGCAGTTGGCGACGCTGCGGGTCCGGGACAACGTCTTCGTGCTCGAGACGATGCTCTGGCCCGACGAGGTGCGCGCACCCGACTTCGGTTTCCTCGACGAGGAGATCAAGGTCCGGCCGCAGGAGCTCGCGATGGCCGGATCCCTGATCGAGACGCTGGCCGGTGACTTCGACCCCACGCGGTTCACCGACGAGTACCGCGAGGCGCTGACCAAGATGATCGACGCCAAGATCGCCGGGAAGGAGGTCGTGACCGCGCCGGCGGCCGAGAAGGTGGAGCCCGCGGGCGACCTGATGGCCGCGCTGCGCGCCAGCATCGAGGCGGCGCGGGCCGGCCGACCCGACGGCGCGGCACCAGAGCGGTCCGAGGAGCCGGCCGAAGCTGAGGAGGCCGCGCCGGCGGCCAGCGGTGGGGGGCGGACCGCCGCCAGGAAGGCCGCGCCCACCAAGACGGCTCCCGCCAAGGCCGCGCCGAAGACGGCCGCGAACGGGGCCAAGAAGGCTGCGCCCAGGTCGACGGCCCGCAAGACCCCGGAGCGGCGGTCCGCCTGACGGTGGACTTGTCACGCTGCCCGCGCGTTATAGAGCGCGGTCCGTTCGGGCGCGGCACGCGCCAGACCGCGTGGTGGCGCCTGACAAGCCGGTGCCTGGCGGGCGGGGGCGGCGTGCGGCGATCGGGAACACACGCCCGGCGCCGTGCGCTGCACCATGGTGGTTCACCGCGCCCCCTGGACGCGGCGGACCGCCTGCCCAGCGGTTTCGCCGATCTGTGATCTCAAGACGGGTCAGCGGCCATCAGACGTATGGCATCGTCGGTGGGACGCCCCAGGTCGTGGGGACGTCGCAGCCGGCGAGGCCGAAACGCAAGGAGCACGTGTGTCCCTTCCACCCCTGGTGGAACCTGCCGACGGGCTCTCCGTCGATGAGGTCCGCCGTTACTCCCGACACCTGATCATTCCGGATGTCGCGATGGACGGGCAGAAGCGCCTGAAGAACGCCAAGGTGCTGGCGGTCGGCGCGGGTGGCCTGGGATCGCCGACGCTCATGTACCTGGCCGCCGCCGGGGTCGGCACGCTCGGCATCGTCGAGTTCGACACCGTCGACGAGTCGAACCTGCAGCGCCAGATCATCCACGGCCAGTCCGACGTCGGCCGTTCCAAGGCCGAGTCCGCGCGCGACAGCGTCCGCGAGATCAACCCGTACGTCAACGTCGTGCTGCACGAGACCCGCCTCGACGTCGACAACGTCATGGAGATCTTCAGCCAGTACGACCTGATCGTCGACGGCACCGACAACTTCGCCACCCGCTACCTGGTGAACGACGCCGCGGTGCTGCTCGGCAAGCCCTACGTCTGGGGCTCGATCTACCGGTTCGACGGCCAGGCCAGCGTCTTCTGGGCCGAGCACGGGCCGTGCTACCGCTGCCTCTACCCGGAGCCGCCCCCGCCCGGCATGGTGCCGTCCTGCGCCGAGGGCGGGGTGCTCGGCGTGCTCTGCGCGTCGATCGGCTCGATCCAGGTGAACGAGGCCATCAAGCTGCTGACCGGGATCGGTGAGCCGCTGGTCGGCCGGCTGATGGTCTACGACGCCCTGGAGATGGAGTACCGGGCGATCAAGGTCCGCAAGGACCCGGAGTGCCCGCTGTGCGGCAAGAACCCGTCGATCACCTCGCTGCTCGAGGACTACGAGGCGTTCTGCGGCGTGGTCTCCGAGGAGGCGCAGCTGGCCGCCGCCGGGTCGACCATCACGGCCGGTGAGCTCAAGGAGTGGATTGACGAGGGCGCCGCGATCGAGCTGATCGATGTTCGCGAGCCGGCCGAGTGGGAGATCGTCCGGATTCCGGGCGCCCGGCTCATCCCGAAGGGCGATCTGCCGGCTCACCTGGCCGAGCTGCCGCAGGACAAGCGGGTGGTCGTCTACTGCAAGTCGGGCGTCCGCTCTGCCGACGCGCTGGCCACGCTGAAGAACGCGGGCTTCTCGTCGGCGGTACACGTACAGGGCGGCGTGACCGCCTGGGCGACCCAGGTCGACAAGACGCTCCCCGTCTACTGACACGCAGGAGGCGGCGGGCGGAGGTCTCGCCGGAGCGACGGGGTCCCTGCGGAATCGGCGACAGGGTCCCTGCCGGATCGGCGAACGGGGTCCCTGCGGGATCGACGAACGGGGTTCCTGCGGGATCGACGAAGTCGATCTCGGAGGTCGTGATCTCGGAGGTCGTGATCTGGGAGGTCGGCGATTTCGGAGGTCGTGAGGGCGGGGCCGGAGCGCGCAGCCGACGGAGTGGCAGCCGCGGTGCTGAACCCCGACGACAGAAAGGGCCTCGGCGCGCCGAGGCCCTTTCTCGTCAACTGGGACGTGCCGGGCGCGGGTGCCGGCCGGCCGGGTGATCGCGCTCGGCCGGAACCCGATGACCCGTGGGGGCTGTCGGACCTTCCTGCCATGCTGACCGGCATGAGTGCGCCTTTTCCGTTGTCGCGTCGCATCAGCGACCGGGCGGCCGAGGCCTCGGTGAGCAGGGAGAGTTTCGGCGGGCCGCGAAGCGACGTTCGGGGGGCGACGTCGCCGGCCAGCGTGTCCGCCGGGCTGGGCACCCGGGTGCGGGTGCACGTGGGCGGGCGGCCGGGGGAGTACGCGATGGCGGTGCTGGACACGGTCGCGCGGATCCCGTCGGGCAAGGTGATGACCTACGGCGACGTCGCCGAGTACGTCGGGGCTGGCACCGGCCGGCACGTGGGCGCCGTGCTCGCCCGGTTCGGCCACGAGGAGGACGTCCCCTGGCACCGGGTGATCCGGTCTACCGGCGAGCCGAACCCGAACGCCCCGGTGGAGGCGATCGCACGGCTGACGGCGGAGGGCACGCCGCTGCGCCCGGGCGGCGAGCGGGTCGATCTCCCGCGGGCCCGCTGGGACGGCACGGCGCCCCCGAGCGGCCGCTGAGGCGGCCGCCGACGGGTGGAACTGGCTCCGGTTCAGGTACCACGGCTGCCACTCCGCCTCCTGCGTGTCAGCGGACCGTATAGCCCGCGTCCGCGAGGTAGACGCTGCCGGTGACGACCGATGACCGGTCGGACAGCAGGAACAGCACGACCTCGGCGACCTCGGCGACGGTGGCGAACCGGGCCATCGGGGCGAGCAGCGCGGCGCCCCGCATCTTGCGGCCGTCGCCCTGGCTCAGCATCGGGGTGTCCACGAAGCTGGGCGCGACCGCGTTGATCCGGATGCCGCGCGTCGCGTACTCCAGGGCGGCGGACTTGGTCAGGCCGATGACACCGTGCTTGGCCGCGACATAGGCGGCCGTCTCGGCGAAACCGACGAGGCCGAGCACCGAAGCCATGTTCACGATCGACCCGCCGCCGGCCTCGATCATCGCCGGGATCTCCGCGCGGATACAGTAGAAGACCCCGCTGAGGTTCGTGTCGACCACCCGGCGCCAGTCCTCGACAGAAGTCTTGTCGACCGAGGTCCGTGGCAGCGAGATCCCGGCGTTGTTCACGGCCAGGTCGAGCTTGCCGAACGTCCGGACCGCGGTCTCGACGGCCTGGGCGACCGCCGACGGGTGGGTCACGTCGAGCCCGAGCGCCAGGGCGGGCGTGCCGGCGGCCTCGATCGCGTCCGCGACGCCCTTGGCCGCGGCCTCGTCGACGTCGGTGACGACCACCCGGGCGCCGGCGGCCGCCAGCCGGCGGGCGCAGGCGGCGCCGATGCCACCGCCGGCTCCCGTCACCACTGCGACCTTGTCCGCGCACTCGTCCATGCCTTGCAGACTCCCACACCGACCTCGCCGGAAAACTGTCGGTGGGGCGTGGTCTCCTTTGTCCGTGAGCACTTCACCCGCCGCGGCCGCGCCAGCCCGGCCCGTCGTCCTGAGGCGGCCGAGCGCCGGCGCGCGGCCCGCGCGCTACCGGCTGGACCGGTCGGCGGTGCCCGCCCGGCCCGCCCGGCCACCGCGGCTGGACGCAGGGCAGCGGGCGGTCGTGGAGCATCCGGGCGGCCCGCTGCTGGTGCTCGCCGGCCCGGGCACGGGCAAGACGACGACGCTGGTGGAGGCGGTGTCCCGCCGGGTCGAGACCGGGCTGAGCCTGGAGTCGGTCCTGGTCCTCACGTTCAGCCGGCGGGCGGCGCGCGAGCTGTCCGAGCGGATCACTGCCCGGGTCGGCCGCGCGGTGGGCGGGACGGTCGCGTGGACGTTCCACGCCTGGTGCTACGCGCAGCTGCGGGCGTTCGCGGCGCCCGGCGACCCGCCGCCCAGGCTGCTCACCGGGCCCGAGCGGTTCACCCGGCTGCGCGAGCTGATCGAGGGCTCGCGCGAGCTCGGCCGGCCCGACTGGCCGGCCGAGCTGGACGTCTGCCTGCGCACCCGCGGGTTCGCCGAGGAGGTCGAGGCGCTGCTCGCCCGGGTCCGCGCCGTCGGGCTCGACCCGGCCGGCCTGGCGGAGCTGGCCGCCCGCGCGCACCGGCCCGACTGGGCGGCGCTCGCGCTGTTCTACACGGACTATCTGGACAACCTCGGCTACGACGGCGCGCTGGACTACCCGGAGCTCGGCCACCGTGCCGCCGCGCTGGTCGAGGACCCGGAGCTCGGCCGGCCGATCCGGGACCGCTATCGCGCGGTCTTCGTCGACGAGTACCAGGACACCGACCCGGCGCAGGAGCGGCTGCTGGCCGCGTTGACCGCCGGCGGGCGCCACCTGGTCGCCTTCGGCGATCCGGATCAGTCGATCTACGCGTTCCGCGGCGCCCGGGTGCGTGGCCTGCTCGACTTCCCTGACCGGTTCCGGGCGGCCGACGGGTCGCCGGCGGACGTGCTGGCGTTGCGGGTCTCGCGGCGGATGTCCGCGCCGGTGCTGGCGGCGAGCCGGGAGGTCGCCAGCCGGCTGCCCATGTCCGGGCTGCCGGTGTCGGCGCTGCGCGCGCACCGCCAGCTCGCCGCCGATGACGCGGACGAGAACGGCGCCGGCCAGGTCGAGGCGCTCTCCTTCCCGTCGGAGGGCGCCGAGACGGAGGCGATCGCCGACGTGCTGCGCCGCGAGCACCTCACCGGTTCGGTGCCCTGGCACGAGATGGCCGTGCTCACCCGGTCGGCCGAGGCGCTGTCGGCGGTGGCGCGGGCACTGACGGCGGCCGGCGTGCCGGTGGACGTCGCCGGCGACGAGCCGGGGCTGGTCGAGCGGCCGGCCGCCGCGCTGCTGCTCACCGCGCTGCGATGCGCCGAGGACCCAGCGTCGCTGACCGTCGCGGACGCCCGCTCCCTGCTGCTGTCCCCGCTCGGCGGCGCCGACCCGGCCGGCCTGCGCGCTCTCGGCCGGGCCCTTCGCGACCACGCCCGCGGCGTGCTGGCCGAAGCCCCTGGCGACGCTGCCGCCGGCGGCGACGAGCAGGACGGCTGGCCGGCCGGGCTGGCGTCCTCGGCGGAACTGATCCGGGATCTCGTCGCGGATCCGCACTCCCTGCCTGGCATGGTGCCCGCGGAGCTGGCCGCCCCGGCGGTCGGGGTCGGGAGCCTGCTGGGCGATGTCGGCCGTCGCCTGCGGGCCGGCGCGTCCCCGCAGGATGCGCTCTGGGCGCTGTGGGAGGGCACGGGCTGGCCTTCGCGGCTGCGGCGTACGGCGGCCCGCGGCCACGGCGCCGCCCGCCGGGCCGCGGAGGCAGACCTGGACGCCGTCGTCGCACTGTTCGACGCTGCCGGCCGGCTCGGCGAGCGGCGCGGCCCGGGCGGCGGCGCGCGTGGGCTGATCGCCGATCTCACCGGCCAGGACTTCGCCGCCGACGACCGGGCCGGCGCCCAGGTCCGCCCGGACGCGGTCCGGCTGCTGACCGCGCACCGTGCCAAGGGCCTCGAGTGGGACGTCGTGATCATCCGCGGAGTGCAGGACGGGGCCTGGCCGGACCTGCGCTCCCAGCACTCCCTGCTCGGTACCGAGCAGCTCGACGAGCCCCGGCACGGCGGCCTGCGCCCGCCGGAGACCGCGCGTGACCGCTGGGCGCAGGAACGCCGGCTGTTCTATGTCGCGGTGACCCGCGCGCGGCGTCGGCTGGTCGTCACCGCCGTCGACGCTCCCGGTGAGGACGGCGCGCGGCGTGGCGAGTTCCTGGCCGAGCTGGGCGTTCCGGTCGCGAACGGGGCCTCGTGGACGCCCCGGCCGTTGACGCTGCCCAGTCTGGTCGGCACACTGCGCCGCGTCGCCGTCGACCCGGCGTCGAGCCCCGCACTGCGCCAGGCGGCGCACCGCCGGCTCGCGGCGCTCGCGGCCGTGACCGACCACGCGGGCCGACCGCTGATCGCCGCCGCGCACCCCGACCGCTGGTGGGGGGTGCGCGAGCAGACGGCCTCCGACGTGCCGGTCGCCCCGCCGGCCGAGCCGATCAGGCTGTCCGGCTCGTCGCTGTCGAGCCTGCGGGACTGCTCGCTGCGCTGGTTTCTGGAGCACGAGGCGCACGCCGGCCAGCCGGCGACCACCGCGCAGAGCTTCGGGCGGGTCGTGCACGCCCTGGCCGACGAGGTCACCGCCGGCCGTACCCCCGCCGACCTGGCCGCGCTCGAGGCGCGGCTCGACCTGGTCTGGCGGCAGCTTGCCTTCGAGGCCAAGTGGCGCTCGGACCAGGAGCGGACCGCCGCCCGCGAGGCGCTCGCCCGGTTCCTCGCCTGGCACGCCGCCGAGCGGGGCCGGGCCGTCATCGGCTCCGAGGCGCGGTTCAGCGTCGACCTGACCGTCGACGGCCGGCCGGTGCGGCTGCGGGGCTCGATGGACCGGATCGAGCTTGACGACGCCGGGCGGGTCCACGTCGTCGACTTCAAGACCGGTCGGTCAGCGGTCAGCTCGCGGGAGGTCGCCGAGCACGTCCAGCTCGGCACGTATCAGCTCGCTGTCCGGGAGGGCGCCCTCGACGACCGGGTCGCCGCGGCGTCGGAGCCCGGCGGCGCCGAGCTGGTGTTCCTGCGCCGGGAGGAGACCGAGGACAGAGCCGGCCCGCGCGCGCCCGGCGCGCCGACGGGGCACCCCCAGGTGCAGCGGCAGGAGGCGTTGCCGGCCGGGCGGTCCTGGATCGACGAGCTGATCGGTGATGCGGTGCGCACGATCGCCACCGAGGCGTTCGTCCCGACGCCCGGCCCGGGCTGCGACTACTGCTCGTTCCGTCGGGCCTGCCCGGCGCTGGTCGAGGGCCGGCAGGTGGTGACGTGAGCGAGCGGCCGGGCCGCGTGGCAGCCGAGGCCGCCGGAGAGTCTGGGCTGGCTGGGGAGCCTCGGTTGGCTGGGGAGTCCGGGCTGCCAGAGGAGTCCGGCTTGGCCGGCCAGCGGCCAGGCCTGCCGGACGGGGCGGTCCCGCTGGCGTTCGTCGGGCGATCGGCCCGGCCGGCCAGGGCCGACGTGCCCGTCCAGCTGACGCTGACCGGTGACGCGGAGCCCGCCCGGCCGGGGGTTTTCGGCGCGTCTGGAGACGGCGACACCGAAGGCGACGCGCTGGCCGGTGCGCCGCCCGCCGAGCCGCCGCGGTTGACCAGGGACGGGCTGCGGGAGCTGCTCGGCGTCCCGTACACCGAGGAGCAGCTGGCCGCGATCTGCGCGCCGGTGGAGCCGGGCGTCATCGTCGCCGGGGCCGGCTCAGGCAAGACGTCAGTGATGGCGGCCCGGGTCGTGTGGCTCGTCGGGCACGAGAACACCCCGGCGGAGCAGATCCTCGGCCTGACCTTCACGCGCAAGGCCGCCGGTGAGCTGAACGACCGGATCGGGGCGGCCCTGGGCAGGCTGCGCCGCGCCGGGCCGGCCTGGCCCGACGGCGTGGGCGCGCCCACGGTGTCGACGTACAACTCGTTCGCCAGCCGGCTGGTCGCCGACCACGCGCTGCGCCTGGGCCTGGAGCCGGACTGCGCGCTGTTGCCGGCCCCCGCCCGCTACCAGCTCGCGGCTCACGTCGCCCGCCAGTACCCGGGCCGGATCGAGGCCTTCACCGGCTCGATGGCGGCGCTGGTCTCGGCCGTCGTGGCACTCGACGGCCAGTGCGGCGAGCATCTGGTCGACCCGGCGGAGCTGATCGCCTTCGACCGGCGTTGGCTGGCCGACGTGCTGGCCGCGCTGGACGCGGCCATGGGCCGGCCGAGGACCGCGACGCTCTCGGCGGACCTGCGCCGGCTCGCCCGCACCGCCCGCCGTCGGATCGAGCTGGCGGCCCTGGTCGTCGAGTACCGCGCGGCCAGGCGCCGCCGCGAACTGCTCGACTACGGCGACCAGATCCGGCTCGCCGCCGAGCTGGCCGAGCGGGTGCCGGAGGTGGGGTCGCTGCTGCGCGGCCAGTTCTCCGTGGTGCTGCTCGATGAGTACCAGGACACCTCGGTGGCCCAGCGCAGGCTGCTCGCCGGCTTGTTCGGTGGCGGCCACCCGGTCACGGCCGTCGGTGACCCGGCCCAGGCGATCTACGGCTGGCGGGGCGCCTCCGTGGGCAACCTCCGGCTGTTCCCCGAGCACTTCCGCCGGGCCGGCGGTGACCCGGCACGGATCTACCAGCTGACGGTCAACCAGCGCAGCGGCGGGCGGCTGCTGACGCTCGCCAACGCCATTGCCGAGGGACTGCCGGCGGACGCCCGCAGCGTGACGCTGCGCCCGCGCCCCCAGGTGGCTCTCGCCGGGCGGACGACCGTCGCGCTGCACACCAGCTGGGCCGACGAGACCAGCTGGGTCGCCGGCCAGCTCGCGGCGACGCTGCGCGGCGGGCCGGGCGAGGAGTGGGAGGCGGGACCGACCTGCGCCGTGCTCGCCAGGTCCTGGGGCGACGTGCCCGCGCTGGTGGACGCTGTGGGCGCCGCGGGGCTGCCGGTCGAGGTGCTCGGCCTCGGCGGCCTGCTGGCCAAGCCCGAGATCGCCGACATCCGGGCCACCCTGGAGGTCGTCGACGACCCCACGGCGAACCCGGCGCTGACCCGCCTGCTGACCAGCCCTCGGCTGCGCGTCGGCCCGCGTGACCTCGCCGCGCTGGGCCGCCGCGCGGCCGCGCTGCTGCGCCCGACCGGCCCGGCGGCGTCGGCGACCGCCTCGCCGCTGGCCGAGGCGGTGGCCGACGTCGACCCGAGTGACGTGGTCTCGCTCGCCGACGCGCTGGCCGACCCCGGCGAGGAGGTCTCCGCCGAGGCTGCCCGCCGGCTGGCCGAGCTCGCGGCCGAGCTCGCCGCGCTGCGCGCGCAGGCCGGCGCGGGGCTCGTCGAGCTGATCCACCGCGTGGTCGAGGCGACCGGCCTCGACGTCGAGCTGGAGCTCGCGGCCACCCGCGCCGGCCGTAACCCCAGGGCCCGGGAGAACCTCGCGGCGTTCCTACGGGTCGCGGCCGAGTTCGAGCGGTCCGCCGCCGGCTACGACGACGCGAGCGGCCGGGCGTCGCTCACCTCGTTCCTCGGCTTCCTGAACGCCGGCGAGCGCTACGAGCGCGGCCTGGAAGCCGACGCCACGGGCACGGGCCGGGCCGTTCAGGTGCTCACCATGCACGGCTCGAAAGGCCTGGAGTGGGACGTCGTCGCCGTCCCGAACATGAGCCTGGGAGTGTTCCCTGACACCCAGCCGGGCGACCGCTGGACCACCTCGCCAGAGGTCCTCCCGACGCCGCTGCGCGGAGACGCCGCGGACCTGCCGGCCTTCATGGTCGGCGACGACCGGGCCGTGTTCGACCGGTTCGCCGAGGAGTGCCGGGAGCAGGCTGAGCAGGAGGAACGCCGGCTGGCCTACGTCGCCGTCACCCGGGCCCGCACGACGCTGATCGCCAGCGGCCACTGGTGGGGACCGAGCCAGAAGAAGCCGCGCGGCCCGTCGCCGTTCCTGCTGGAGCTGGCCGAGCACGCGAAGGGCGCGGGTAACGGCCGGGTGGACCACTGGGCTGACATCCCGCTGGAGAAGACCAACCCGGCGCTGGCCGCGCCGCCGGTCTATACCTGGCCCGCGCGGATGGACCCGGCGGCGCACGCGGCCAGGCGAGCGGCGGCCGATGCCGTGGCGGCCCTGCTGGCGCCCGCCGCAAAGACCGCGCGAGGCCCGGCGATCGGCCAGGCTCGGGACGACTGGGCCGGGATGACGCCGGCCGAACGGGCTCTGCTCACCGACCTGGACCACGAGACCCGCCTGCTCATTGACGAGCAGCTCGCCGCCCGCGCGCCGTCCCGCCCGGTGGCGCTGCCGACGGGCCTGACGGCGACCCAGGTCATGAAACTGCGCGCCGACCCGGACGGGCTGGCCCGTGAGCTGGTCCGGCCGATGCCCCGCCGGCCCATCCCGGCCGCGAACCGGGGCGTCCGCTTCCACACCTGGGTTGAGGAGATCTTCGAGCGCCGCCCGTTGCTCGACTACGAGGACCTGCCGGGCGCCGAGGACGACTACCTCGACGACGCCGAGCTGCGCGACCTGAAGGACGCGTTCCTCGCCGGCCCGTACGGGGGGCGGCGCCCTTTCGCCGTCGAGGCGCCGTTCGAGCTTCCGCTTGGCGGCCGGGTCGTCCGCGGCCGGATCGACGCGGTCTACGAGCTCGCCGGCGGCCGCTTCGAGGTCGTCGACTGGAAGACCGGCGCGACCGCGGCCGACCCTGTCCAGCTCGCGCTGTACCGCCTCGCCTGGGCCCGGCTGCGCGGCATCCCGGCGGAGGCGGTCGACGCCGCGTTCTACTACGTCCGGACCAGCCGGGTGGTCCGCCCCGAACTGCTCACCGAGCCCCAGCTCGTCGACCTGCTCGGCGCGGCCGACTGAGAGAGTGCTGCCGCCGGAGGCCCTCGCCGGGAGGAGGTGAACTCCGCGCGGGGGCCGCGACGGCCGCGGTGAGCGGCTCGCCGGGCTTGTACAGCGAGCGGACCAGCGGGCACGCGAGCTCGGGGTGGTCAGGCCAGGTCGACGAGTAGCGCGAGGTGGTCGGAGATCGCCGTTCGGCGGGCCTGCACGGCCGCCACCCGGGGAAGCGGCCCCCGGCCGAGGACGTGATCGAACTGGACCCGGGGCGCCGGCGCCGGGTACGTCGCGGCGACGGCCAGCCGGTGCCAGCCGGTGAGGGCACGCGGGAAGGGCCCCGGAAGGTTGAGATCGCCGAGGATCACCGCCGGCGCGCTGGGTCCTCCCCGCCGCCGCAGGGCGCGCACGACACGCCGCAGCTGAACGGCGTTCCACCCGGGCACGAAGGACAGGTGGGTGGCGGCGATGGTCAGTGGCCCGTGCGGCGTCACGACGTCCGCGACGATCGCGAGCCGGGGCTCGTCGGCGAGCAGGACCAGCCGGGGCCGGCCGTCCGGGCCGGGTACGGCGATCGGCGAGCGCACCGGGGCCAGACCCAGCGGCACGACCCGCCAGTCGCGCACAGGCAGGCGGCTGACCAGGGCGATCCCGTAAACCGGCTCGCCATCCCGCGGCGCCCCGTCGACCGGCCGCCAGGACACCCCCGGGGTGCCGTGGACGGTGGCCGCGAAACGCCGCCCCTGCGGCCCGACCCCGAGCGCCTCGGCGGCCAGGACGCACAGGTCGGCGCCCCCGGACCGGGGCTGGTCGCGATCGACCTCCTGCAGCGCCAGCACGTCGCAGTCCAGCCCGGCGACGGCCGACTGGAACCGGTTCACGTCGACGACCCCGTCCGTCACCGAGCGTCCATGCATCAGGTTGAAGGTTCCCAGCCGCATCGGTGCGCCTTATCCCGCGTCGCCTCGAGCCAGGCTCTGGCCGGCCGAGAGGAAAAGTCCCGCGGCGACCGTATCCGGACCTCGTGAGGTGGCCCGGCCGGGTGGCTACTGTGGCCTCATGGCTGCCACTGTTCCTGAGGGACAGTTTCCGGCCGGCCTGGCGGCGCTGCTGAGCGAGGAACTGTCCGCGGTGGGCGAGGACATCATCGCCAGTATCGCGGCCGAGGTACCGGCGTACGCCCGGCCGCTGGAGGGGCGGTTCGGGCAGGGGGTGCGCGCCGGCGTCACCGAGGCGCTGCGGCGGTTCCTGCGGATCGTGGGCGGCGGGGCGGACGACCCGGCGGATGCGGCGGCCAGCCGGGAGGTCTACGTCCGGCTGGGGCACGGCGAGTTCCATGCCGGCCGGTCGCTGGACAACCTGCTGGCCGCCTACCGGATCGGCACCCGGGTCGCCTGGCGGCGGTTCGCCGAGACGGCCCGGCTGCGTGGCCGGCTGGACGCGGCCGGCCTGGTGTCGCTGGGCGAGACGCTGTTCGTCTACATCGACAGCGTCTGTGCCGCCTCGGCCGAGGGCTACGCACTGGCCCAGTCCGCGGATGCCGGAGCGCGGGAGCGGCTCTGGGACCGGATCGGCGAGCTCCTGCTGGCCGGCGCCGAACCGGCGGCGGTCGACGAGGTCGCCGAGTCCGGCTCGCTGCGTCTGCCGGAGGCTGTCGCCGCGGTGCTGCTGGCGGCCCGGGCCGGGGAGGGCGTCCGCCGTCAGCTCGGACTGCCGACCGGCTGCCCCAGCGCCATCCAGGGCCCGGACCTGTGGTTGTTCGTCGACGGCAACGAGGTGCGCGGCCCGCGGCTGGCCGCCCAGCTCGCCGGCCGCCGCGCCGTGATCGGCCCGTCGGTGCCGTGGGTGCGCGCGGCCGCGAGCGCGCAGCGGGCCCGCGCCGCCCGCGCGGCGCGGGACGACGGGCTGCTGCCGACCGACCCGGGTGGCGGTCCGCTGTTCGCCGACGACCACCTGGCCACGCTGCTGCTCACCCACGACGCCGACCTGCTGGCCGACCTGACCCGCCGCCGCCTCGCCCCGCTCGACCATCTGCCCGAGCGGACCAGAGGACGGCTCGCCGGCACGCTGCTGCAGTGGCTGGCGTTGCGCGGCCAGCGCGGGCTGATCGCCCAGCGCCTCCACATCCACCCGCAGACCGTTCGCTACCGGGTGCTGCAGCTGCGGGAGCTGTTCGGCGACGCGCTGGACGACCCGGACGCCCGGTTCGAGCTGGAGCTCGTCCTGCGCGCGGGCGCGGTCCGGCCGGCTGACGCGGTCCGGCCGGCTGAGGAGCCGGCGGACGACGGTCAGGCCGACTCGCCGGCCAGCTCGCGTACAGCGGCCCGGAAGTAGTCGACGTCGACCGAGAGGCCGACCGCGACCGAGGCGCCACCTGCGCCGGCGTTGCCGTCCGGCGCCCTGCCGCCAGACTTCGTGCCGCCCGGACTGGCGCCGTCGGCAGGTGCCGGCGCGTTCTCGCGGTGGCGGCGCCAGGCCAGTTCCCGCAGGTCGACGACGGTCTGGCCCCAGGCGGCGCTGCCGCCGGTGTCGACCGCGACGGGCAGCACCTCGACGCCGAGCACGTCCGGCCGGGCCGCCGCCATCGCCGCCAGCAGGTCGTGGCAGGGCGTCTCGCCGAGGGCGCACAGCGTCCCGGCGTTACGGCGGTAGAACGACAGCGGCCCGTACAGGAAGGCCGCGGCGGCGGTCGCGCGGCGGGCGAGCGCGGCGAACTCGGATTCGCGCAGGGTGGCCTGGTGGGTCACGTTAAGGCCGACCATCACCGGCGGCGCTGACCATTCGGCGTCGAGCGCCGCGGCAGCGGCCAGCGGGTCGTGCGCGACGTTCGCCTCCGCGCTCGGCCGCGCGTTCCCCTCGGCGTGCGCGCTGCCGCCCATCAGCGTCAGCCGGCTCGACCGGGCGGCCGCCGGGTCCGCCCGCACCGCGGCCGCGAGGTTCGTCAGCGGCCCCAGGGTCAACAGGGACGCGCCGCGGCGCATCTCCCGGACCAGCACCTCGAGGGCCGGGGTGTGGGCGTCGGCGCCGCGCAGCGGGTCCGGCAGGCCGACGTCGCCCAGCCCGTCCTCGCCGTGAATGAACGTCGGTCGGGGGACGTACGGCGCGGGGTCGGTCGGATTCGCGCCGACGTGGACCGGAACGTCTGGCCGGCCCGCGGCCTCCAGGATGATCCGCAGGTTTCGGGCCGCCTGGCGGACCTCGACGTTGCCGCCGACCGCGGTCACGGCCGCGATCTCGACGTCAGGGCGCCCGCACAGCCACACGATCGCCGCGGCGTCGTCGATCCCGCCGTCACTGTCGATGACCAGCCGCATCCGTCCGAGTCCTCCCGTAACCGCCGCCACGACCATCCTTGCTCACCCGACAGCCCGGGCCGGCCGGCGATCTGGCACTGGGCTGGGATGCGAACCGGCCGGCCGGGTCCTCGGGGTCCCGTCACGGGCTGCCCGCCCGACCAGTGAACCTTTTCCTTTTTCGTGTCATCCGGTCGAGGCTGGGGCCGCTCGTGCGCGGCAAGGGAAAAGGTTCGGTGTTGGTGAAGGCCCCTGGGGCAGTAGCGTGGCCAGATGTGTCCTCACGTACCGGCGCCGGCCCGACGGCGTCCGCCACGATGACCTCGGCTCTGCCGTCCCCCGCCTACCCGCTGGAGAAGGTCCGGCTCGACAACGGGCTGCGGGTCGTGCTCGCGCCGGACACGACGGCGCCGGTGGTCGCCGTGGCCGTGCACTACGACGTCGGGTTCCGTTCCGAGCCCGAGGGGCGGACCGGCTTCGCGCACCTGTTCGAGCACCTGATGTTCCAGGGCAGCGAGCACGTCGGGAAGGCTGAGCACCCGAAGTACGTGCAGGCCGCCGGCGGCATCTTCAACGGCTCGACCCACCCGGACCACACGGACTACTACGAGCTGCTGCCGTCCGGTGCCCTGGAGCTGGCGCTGTTCCTCGAGGCGGACCGGATGCGCGCCCCGAAGATCACACGGGAGAACCTGGACAACCAGATCGCGGTCGTCCAGGAGGAGATCCGGGTCAACGTGATGAACCGCCCCTACGGCGGCTTCCCCTGGATCACGCTGCCGCCCGTCGCGTTCGACACCTTCCCGAACGCGCACAACGGCTACGGCGACTTCAGCGAGCTGGAGGCGGCCAGCCTGCAGGACGCCGAGGACTTCTTCGAGAAGTTCTACGCCCCGGGCAACGCCGTCCTGACGATCGCCGGGGACTTCACCGTCGACGAGGCCGCGAAGCTCGTCGAGCGGTACTTCGGCGACATCGCCGCCCGCGCTGTTCCCGAGCGGCGCAGCTTCGCCGAGCCGGTCCGCGCGCAGGAGCGGCGCAGTCACCTCGTCGACAAGCTCGCCCCCCGCCCGGCGCTCGCGATCGGCTACCGCACCCCGGATCCGGACACCGAGCTGGCGGCGTTCCTCGCGCACTACCTGCTGACGGACGTGCTCACCAGCGGTGACGCCAGCCGGCTGGAGCGCCGCCTGGTGCAGCAGGACCGGTCGGTGATCGGGATCAGCAGCTACGTCGGGACCTTCGGCGACCCGTTCGACCAGCGTGACCCGCTGCTGCTGACGATCGAGGCCCGCCACCCGGCGGAGGCGCCAGCGGACACGATCCTCGCGGCGATCGACGAGGAGCTCGACAAGGTCGCCACCGATGGATTGGCCGACGGCGAGCTCGAACGGGTGCGTGCCCGGGTCGCCTCCGGCCTGCTGCGCGAGGCCGACGACGCCCTCGGCCGGGCGCTCTCCTTCGGCGCGTTCGAGCTGCATCGGGGCCGGCCGGAGATGCTCAACGAGCTGCCGGCGCTGCTGTCCGAGGTGACGGGCGAGGCCGTCGCGGCGGCCGCGGCCGGCCTGCGCGCGCAGGGCCGCTCGGTGTTGGAGCTGCGGGCCGGAGCGGCCTCGTGACGGGCCGGCGGCGCCGGGCGGCCGGCGGGCGACGGATGGCCGAGGCGATGAGAAAGCGGGGGAACCGATGACGATCACGGCCGAGCGGGCAAGCGTCATCCCGGCGGTACGCCCGACCCTGCCGGCCGAGCTGCCGGCGGTGGTTGAGCGGACGCTGCCGACCGGGCTGCGGGTGCTGGTGGTCGAGCGGACCAGCGTGCCGCTGGTGGAGCTGCGGCTGCGGATCCCGTTCACCGGGCTCGGCGCCGAGTACGCCGCCCGCGCCGAGCTGCTCGCCGAAACAATCTTCACCGGCACCGCCCGGCGCGACCGGGTCGAGATCGCGACCGCGGTGCAGGCGTTGGGCGGAGCGCTCTCGACGGGCGTCGACGCCGACCGGCTCGCGATCGTCGGCTCGGCCCTGGCGACGAACCTGAACCCGCTGCTGGCCATCCTCGCCGAGGTGCTGACCGAGCCGACCTACCCGGACGACGAGTTCTCCGGCGAGCGCGACCGGATCGTCGAGGACGCGACGATGGCGCTCAGCCAGCCGGCGGTGATCGCCAGGGAGGCGCTGCTCGGGCGGATGTTCCCTGGGCACCCGTACGGCAGCGCGGTAGCCCAGCCGGCGGTGCTCGCCGGGGTGAGCGTCGCCGCGGTCCGGGACCTGCATGGCGCCCGGATCTCACCGCGCGGCGCCATCCTGACGTTGGTCGGCGACGTCGACCCGGCCGCGGCGCTGGACGCCGTCGAGGCGGCACTCGGCGGCTGGACCGGCGGCGAGCCCGAGAAGATGCCCGCGGTGCCGGCACTGGCCACCGGTCCGGTCATCATCGTCGACCGGCCCGGCGCGGTGCAGACCAACATCCGGCTCGGCGGCGTCGCACTGGACCGCACCGAGCCCGGCTATCCCGCGCAGCGGCTGGCGAACACCATCTTCGGCGGCTACTTCAGCTCCCGGCTGGTGGACAACATCCGCGAGGACAAGGGCTACACCTACTCCCCGCGCAGCTCCGTCGACCACTACCTCGCCGGCTCCCGGTTCAGCGTCGCCGCCGACGTGGCGACCGACGTCACCGGCCCGGCGCTGCTGGAGATCCTCTACGAGCTCGGCCGGATGGCGGTGCTCGCGCCGTCGGCCGGCGAGCTGGAGGCGGCCCGGCAGTACTCGGTCGGCACCATGGCGCTCGGCAGCGCCACGGCCGCCGGGCTCGCGTCCACGCTGTCCGGGCTCGCAGGCGCTGGCATCGGCGTCGAGTACCTGCGCGACCATCCGGCCGCGCTGACGAAGGTGACCGCCGAGGAGGTGCTCGCCGTGTCCGGCGAGCTGCTCGCGCCGAGGAGGCTGGTCACCGTTCTCGTCGGCGACGCGGCGAAGATTACCCCGGCCGTCGCGGCGCTCAACGAGGTGAGCTCGGCCGGCTGACGCTGGTCCACCTGTCGACGCGGGCCCTCCGGCCGGCGCTGGCTCTCTCGGTTCCCCCGCCGGACGGCGGGGGAACCGAGAGGTCAGTACCACCGCTGCCACTCTGTCGGCGGCGTGCTGTGGCCTCGCCCTCGCTGCGCTCCGGCGAGACCTCCACACGCCACCTCCTGCGTGTCAGTGCCGGGTCGGGGTCGGCCGTGGCGGCATCGGTCGCGGCGGCGGGCCGCTGGGGCCCGATCCGCCGGCCGGGCCCGGTCCAGGCCGGCTGCCAAGCTCGCCGGGAAGCGTGATCCGCGGGTCGCTGACCGACTCGACGACCTGGCGGGCCAGGTCGTGCACCCGTCGTCCCATGCCACGCGCGGTCCGCCGCAGTCGCTCGAACGCGTCCCGCGGCTTGATGTGGTGGCGTTCCGCGAGTACCCCGATCGCCTGCTCCACGATCACGCGGGAGGCGAGCGCGTGCTCCAGCTGCACGACGGAAAGCCGCAGCTTCTCGACCTCGCCGAGCTCCCGGTCGGCGCGGCGCGGGCGGCCGGGCGGGTTCAGGTCCTCGGCCAGCAGGTCGGCGAGCACCATCGCGGAGATCAGGTCGCCGACAGGCCGGACGTCCGTACCGGGACCCTCCACCACCCAGCCGGCGCTGGTCCGCCGCAGCCGCATCTCGGCGCCCGTGCTCGCGGCCGGTGCCGGCGGGGCGGGCTGTGGCGCCGGGCGGGGGGCCGCGGCGCGGGGTGGCGGGCTCGGCCGGGGCCCCGGCCTGGGCGGTGGGCCCGGCCGAGGCGCCCGGGCTGCTCCCATCGGGGTGGGCGAGCCGGCGGCCCCCGGCGGCGGAGGCGAGCCCGCGGAACCCGAGGGGACCGGCCCGGGACCGGGGCGGCCAGGCTCTGTCAGGGACGCCGCGGGCGTGCTCACCGGCGGTGTCGGCATCGGTCCGGTCGCCGCGGGTGATGTCGGAACGCCTGGCGGCGCGCCCGGCGCCGGACGCGGCGACCCGCCGGGCCACGTCATGCCCAGCCCGTCGGCGATGCCGCGCAGCAGCGGAAGCGCGGACGGCGCGATGTCGACCTTGCCGCGGTCCAGCCCCACCAACAGTCCAGCCAGCTCGCCGCCGACGGTCAGCACCGGAACGACCACGTGGCTGCGTACCCCGAGTCGCTCGTGCTCGACCGTGTCCGCGAGGCTGGCTTCCGCCGCCTCGACGGTACCGATGGCCGGGGCGCCGTCGAGCACGCGGGCGACCAGGCTTGTCGCCCGCGGAATCTGCGTACCCGGGTCGAGTCCGGGCAGCACTCCCTCCACCTGCACGTAGGTGGCCGTCGTGGCGGAGATCTCCACGAACGCGGCCGCCTCCATGTGGTGGAGGGCTTGCGCGGCCCGCGACGCAGCGTCGACGGTGCTGCGGGCCTGTCCTGAGGGTGGTGACGACACAGGCCGAACTCTCCCACAAACTTCACGGGCAGTGACGGACACCGTCCCATGAACCGGCCGTGTATGCGTCCGGAGGGCGTCGAGCGCCGATTTCTCGTTGCTCTGCGTATCCGTTATGCGGCAGAAGTGACTTTCTCTCTGATCTGGCGGAGGGATGGATTCGTCATCACCGTCCCATCCGGGAAGACCACTGTGGGCACGGTCGCGTTCCCGTTGTTCGCCTCGCGGACAAGTTGCTCAGCCGTCGGGTCCGACTCGATGTCGATGACCCTGTACTCGATGCCCGCGCCGTCAAGTTGCCGCTTGAGTCGCGTGCAGTAGCCGCACCATCCGGTGCTGTACATCGTGAGCACTGGTCATCCTCTCGCCGGGGCTGTTACTCAACGCCAACCCGAGCGCGGGCGCACCGCTTCCCGAGCGTCGCGGTGACTAGCGTGTCATCGCATGTCGGGTGAACTGACCGCGCCGTCGCAACCGGCTGGGTCGTCGGAGCTGGCTGGGTCGGCTGGGCGGTCTGGACAGGCAGGGACGTCCCGTCCGTCCCGTCCCGGGAACCTCGACGAGGCCGGGCTGGACCCCGAGCAGCGGGCCGCGGTGTTCGCGCCCGTCGGGCCGGTCTGCATCCTCGCCGGCGCCGGTACCGGCAAGACCCGGACCATCACCCACCGGATCGCCCACCTGACCGGTCAGGGCGTGCCCGGCAGCCAGGTGCTCGCCGTCACCTTCACCACCCGGGCCGCCGGTGAGCTGCGGGCCCGGCTGCGCGGGATGGGCGCGGACGGCGTGCAGGCCAGAACCTTTCACGCGGCCGCACTGCGCCAGCTGACGTACTTCTGGCCCAAGGTGGCCGGCAGCGCGCTTCCGCCGCTGGTCGAGAGCCGCGTCCCGCTGATCGCGAAGGCGGCTGGCTCCCGGCGGCTGGACCGCACGGAGCTGCGCGACCTCGCCGCCGAGGTCGAGTGGGCGAAGGCAACCATGATCACGCCGGAGGACTATCCGCTCGCGGCCCAGAAGGCCGGCCGGGAGCCGGTCTGGTCCCCTGACGCCGTGGCGCGGCTGTACGCCGGCTATGAGAAGGCCAAACGGGCCGCCGGAGTCCTCGACTTCGATGACCTGCTGCTGCTGACGGCGGCGATCGTAGAGGAGCACTCCTGGGTCGCGACCGAGCTGCGCACCCAGTACCGGCACTTCGTCGTCGACGAGTACCAGGACGTCAACCCGCTGCAGCAGCGGGTGTTGGACGCCTGGCTCGGCCAGCGGGACAGCCTGTGCGTCGTCGGCGACCCGCACCAGACCATCTACTCGTTCAGCGGCGCCTCGCCGCGCTATCTGGTCGAGTTCCCGCGCCGATTTCCCGAGGCGACGGTCGTCTCGCTGGTCCGGGACTACCGCTCCACGCCGCAGGTCGTGGCGCTCGCCAACACCCTGCTGGGCGTCGCGGACCAGGCGAGGGCCGGGGGTGCCAAGGACCTCGGGCAGGGCGCGAAGTCCGGCCCCCGTGGCGTGGCCGGGGTGCCCGCTCGCGGGCCTGGGCTGATCGCGATGCGCGAGCCGGGGCCTGAGCCCGCGCTGCTGGAATGCGCCGACGAACCGGCGGAGGCGAAGGCGGTCGTGGCCCGCATCCGGGTGCTGCTCGCCACCGGCGTGCCGGCGAGCGAGATAGCCGTGCTCTACCGGATCAACGCCGCCTCCGAGGCGTACGAGGAGGCGATCGGCGCCGCCGGCATTCCCTACCTGGTCAAGGGCGGCGATCGGTTCTTCGACCGGCCCGAGGTCCGCGACGCGGTGCGCCTGCTGCGCGCCGCGCTGCGTTCCGCGGAGGCGGACCGCCCGGGCGGGCTCGCCGACGCGGTCGCGGACATCCTGCGCGCGGGCGGCTGGCGCCAGAAGGCGCCCACGTCTGGAGCCGAACGGGAGCGCTGGGAGAACCTGGCGGCGCTGCACCGGCTGGCCGAGGGCCTCGCCGTGGCCGAGCCCGGGGCCGGGCTTGCGCGTTTCGTCGCCGAGCTAGCGGACCGGGCCGCCCACCAGCACGTTCCGACCATCGAGGGGGTGACGCTGGCCTCCCTGCATGCCGCCAAGGGCCTGGAATGGGACGCGGTGTTCCTCGTCGGCCTCGTCGACGGGATGCTGCCGATCGTGCACGCCCAGAGCGACGAGGAGATCGAGGAGGAACGGCGGCTCCTCTACGTCGGCGTCACCCGGGCGCGGGTGCACCTGACGCTGTCCTGGGCGCTGACCCGGGCGGAGGGCGGCCGGCCGCGGCGGCGGTCCCGGTTCCTCGACGGGCTGCGACCCGCCCGCGCCACCTCGTCCCGGACCGGGGGCGGCCCTCGCGGCGGGCAGGGCGGCGAGGAGGGCGCGGCGCCGGCCCGGCCGCGTGCCCGCATCGCCGTGCGCTGCCGGGTGTGCGGGCAGGCGCTGAGCGGTGCCGCGGCGCGGGCCGGCCGGTGCGATAGCTGCCCAAGCCGAGTGGACCGGGCACTGCTGAACCGGCTGCGGTCCTGGCGGGCGGCGAAAGCCGAGGAACTGCGCCAGCCCGCGTTCGTCATCCTGACCGACGCGACGCTGGAGGCGATCGCCGAGAGCCGCCCGGCGACCCCGGCCGAGCTGGTGGCGCTGCCCGGCATCGGCCAGGTGAAGCTCGACCGCTACGGCGCCGAGGTGCTGGCGCTCGTCACCGGAGCCTGACCACCTAGGCAACGCCCCGAATGCGGACGAGTACCATTTGTTGACCAATCTCGTTGCGTAACGGCGTGCGATCACCACAGGTGTCAGCTGCGCGACTCGAAAAATAAGTTGTCGCGGTCCGTGCGTCCCCCTACCGTTACCCGTGAACGTTGCGGCGGGGGAACGCTGAGCGCTGGGGTCGATCGGCCCGGAGCGCCGCGTTTTCGCCGCTGCGTCGGACAGATGCTGATGAATGTCGGCCGCGGAAGCGGCCCGGCCGCGCGAAGGGAGAAGCCCCACGATGCTGAGCATGCGTATGGCGATCCCCGGCGCCGGCTGTGACCTCGACGGCAGAAGCGGCCGTGGCCTCGACGGTAAAGCCTTCGAGCGTTCTCGGACTTCCAGCACTCTGGCCGGCCCGCTGGCCGGGTTCCTCGGCGTCACTGGCATCGCCATGCCCGGCACCCTTCCGACGGCCGACAGTGCCGCGTGGTTCGCGGCCGGCTGGCGTGACGTCCCGAGCATGGCCGACGTCCCGGCTGTGGCCGGCGTCCTGGGGATGACCGAGGCGAGCGCCTCCGAGGCCCTCAATGGGCTTGGCGCGACGGCTGCGCACCACACGTATGCCCTGGCCGCGAACGCGGGGGCGCACGAGGCCTGGCGCGACGCCGTTCCGGCCGACAAGCCCGCGGTCACCACCACGGCGGCAATCGCCGAGGCAGGGCGCCTCTCGGCGAGCACCGCCCAGATCGCAGCTGACATGTCCGTCGTTCGGCAGGCCGCCGCGCCCATCCGTACCTACACCGACCAGCCGTTCGCTCGACGCCACGCACGCAGCAGGGGTCCGTCTCCGACGGAACCGCCGGCCTGAAGCCGGCACCAGGCCCGAACCCGAGGCCGCGGACCCCGCTGGGGACCGCGGCCTTTGTGTTTTGCCCTTCTGACCGCACCGAAGAGATTCCCGTGTCGGAGGTGACACCGGTGTTCGACCCCTCGATCATGGCCCGGATCGAGAAGGAGCGTCTCTCGCTGCCCTGCTGGGACGCTGACCCCGACCTGTTCTTCGCCGAGTCGCCGGCGGACGTCGAGACCGCCAAGGCGATCTGCGTCGACTGCCCGGTCCGGCTGGCCTGCCTGTCGACGGCGCTCGACCGGCACGAGCCCTGGGGCGTGTGGGGCGGTGAGCTCGTGGTTACGGGCGTGGTCGTCCCGCGCAAGCGCCCCCGCGGCCGTCCCCGCAAGGTGGTAGCCGCGTGACAGAGTGGCAGTAGAGGTACTGACACGCAGGAGGCGGTGTGCGGAGGTCTCGCCGGAGCGTAGCGAGGGCGAGGCCAGAGCGCGCAGCCGACGGAGTGGCAGCAGAGGTACTGACACGCAGCCGACAGAGTGGCAGCGGTGGTACTGATCCACGCCGGCCGCCGGCCGCCCCGCCCTGAGGCGGCCGGCGGCCGGCGGCGTGTTGGTTCCAGGCCGTCTTGTCTCGATGGTGTCTTACCGTGACGCCGTGGTCTTACCGCCATAAGGACATTCCGCTAACGCAGGGTTTGCGCCGCACCGACTGTTCGATGTTTCGCCCATTGAGGGTGAGGGTCAGGTCGCCTGTCGGTGCGTGGGTGACCGTAGTGTTTCGCCCGTGCCAAGCAACGACCGGACGTACATCGTCCAAACCGGCGCGCCGCTACCGAGCGCGACCGAGCCTTGCGCTCCATCCAGCTCCGTGTCCGCCGACCGCGCCGCGTCCGTGGCCGTGCTGACCGGGCCCGACCTGGCGCACGTCGTCGACCTCGTCGCCTGGGTTGAGGCCGGCTGGCTGACCGTCGCGAACGCGGCGGGTTCCGCCCGGCTGCCGGTGGCGGCTCCCGACGGCCCGTGGGAGGTCCTGGCCGGCCGCAACCCGGTCGAGTGCCAGGACCCGATGCACGCAGTCCCGCGGACGGCCGCCCTCGCCGACCCGTCGCCGCCGAACGAGCGCAACTCCTACCCGCTCGCCGGACCGCGGCTGCTGTCGGTGTTCGCCGATCCGAGCCGCTCGCCCGACCTCGTTGTCGTGCACACCGCCGGTCACTACTGGCCCGAACGCGGCGGCCACCGCGGCGAGCACGGCTCGCTGGACGCCGGCCAGTCGCGGGCCCCGCTGGTGCTGTCCGGGGCTGGGGTCCGCGCTCGCGGGCTGCTGCCCCGGCACGCCAGGATCATCGACGTCGGCCCGACGCTGGCCGCGCTGGCCGGTGCCCCGATGCCTGAGGCGGAGGGCGCGCCGCTGACCGACCTGCTCGGCGACCTGACCGGTCCGGCGCGGCCGCGGCACGTGGTCGGGCTGCTCTGGGACGGCACGAACTCGAACGACCTGCTGGAGCTGGCGAGCGAGGGCAGGCTGCCGAACGTCGCCAGGCTGCTGGCCCAGGGCTGCGCGCTGACCGGCGGGGCGCTCGCCGAGTTCCCGAGCGTGACGCTGACGAACCACACGTCGGCACTCACCGGGGTTGGCCCGGGCCGGCACGGCATCCTGAACAACGTCTACTACGACCGGGCCGTCGGAGGCCAGGTCGTCACCAACGAGGTGAAGGTCTGGCACACCGTGTGCGACCAGCTGCGCCCGGGCGTGCGGACGGTGTTCGAGGCGATAGAGCGGGCGCGCCCCGGCGCGATGACGGCGTGCGTGAACGAGCCGATTGACCGCGGTGCCACCTACTCGACGTTCGGCCTGGTCCGCGCGCTGGAGAGCGTCGACGGTCCCGGCGGCCTGGCGGACCACCTGCCGGCGGGTGCCGACGACCCGCACACGAGCCACGAGTGGGTGGCCGCCGACCCGGACTACGGCTGGTCCAGCCGGGTCGACGCGCTGGGGCTGCGCCAGACGCTCGACCTGTGGGAGACCGGCGACCCGCCTGCCTTCACCTGGTGGAACACGACCGCGACCGACACCGGCCACCACGGCGGCGGGCCGTACTCGCCGCAGTCGCGGGCGTCGCTGCTGGACGCGGACCGCCGCCTGGGTGCCTTCCTCGACCTGGTCGAGGCCCGCGGCCTGCTGGAGCAGACCGCGATCGTGCTGACCGCCGACCACGGCAGCGAGGCGGCCCGGCCGGACTGCCTCGGTGACTGGGACGAGGCGCTGCGAGCCGCCGGCCGGATCTTCCGGGATGAGGGTTACGGCTTCCTCTACTTCGGCGAGGCCGCCGGCGCGCTCGCGCCCGAGCCGCGACGTCCGGTCGAGGCCTGACCCGGCGAGCTTGGGGCCGCTCGAGCGGACCCGTCAGGTCGCGGCCGAGCCGGGGCCGAGCTGGGGCCGACTTGTCAGGCGGCCTGGGCGCTATCCAGCCGCGTTCTTCCTGAACAAGTCCGGCGTCTGGCCGATCACGCTTCTGGCAGCACTTCGGGGGGTTGGGGGGCGCGCTGAGGCGGCGGCTTCGCCGTGCGGGGAGCCTGCCGCGACGGCGGCGGGCCGAACAACAGCGGACCGGTCACCGCTGCGCCCGGCTCCGCGCTGGCCACGGCCTTCGGGAGCTTGCGGCCTGGCCGGTTCGCGCGGGCGGCGTGCCGGGCGGCTGGCGAGCCGGGCGGCGCGAACCCGGGCTGCCAGCGCTCCATCTCGGCCCGCAGCCCGGCCGTCGCACCCAGCTGGCAGAGCAGGCCGATACCGCTCATCGTGACCCGGTGGATCAGCAGGTAGGACGCCGGCAGGTTGAGCTGACGCGAGACCTGTGCGGCCGGTGACCGCCAGTCCGCGAGCCGCATCGCCTGCTCCCGCAGCCAGCCGCGCGAAAAGGTGAACTCGTCCTCGGCCAGCGCGTCGAGCAGCGGCCCGAGACTGTCCAGGAAGTCGTGGGCGTCGACCGTGGCGTGCGGCGGGATGAAGCCCTCGCGACGCAGCCCGTCGAGCACCTGGGCGGTGGCCTCGTCATCAGGCGCAAACCCGGTGCCAACCTCCTGCGCGGACCCGGCGCCGGTCTCACCGTCGGCGGCCTGATCGACGGCGCGGCGGGCCTCCAGGGCGAGCCTGGTCAGCCGGCCGATCACCTCGGGCAGTCCGTCGGGCAGTTGCTTGACGGCGCCGAAGTCCAGCACGCCCAGCCGGCCGTCGGCCAGCAGCCGGAAGTTGCCCGGGTGCGGGTCGGCGTGCAGCAGCCCCGCCCGGGCCGGCCCCGACCACAGGAAACGGCACAGCAGCAGCCCAGCTCGATCGCGCTGCTCCTGGGTGCCACCGGCGATGACCTCGGCCAGCGGAGTGCCGTCGAGCCATTCGCTGACCAGCACGTGGTCCGCGGCGGCGAGCGGCCACGGGACGGCGATCTCGGCGTCGCCCCGGTAGGCCTCGGCGAAGGCGCGCTGCCAGCGGGCCTCCAGCCGGTAGTCGAGCTCCTCGGCGATCCGCGCCCGCAACTCCTCGATCAGCGGCTTCACGTCCAGGCCGGGCGCGAGCACGCCGAACAGCCGCGCCAGCCGGCCGAGCTGGGCGAGGTCGGACAACAGCGCGGGCCCCGCGCCCGGGTACTGCACCTTCACCGCGACCGGCCGGCCGTCCGACCAGACTGCCCGGTGGACCTGGCCAATGCTGGCCGCGGCCACCGGCTCGTCGTCGAACGACCGGAACAGCTCGCGCCAGTCCGGGCCGAGGTCGGCCGCCAGCACCCGGTGGATGGTCGCGGCGGGCAGCGGCGGCGCCGCCTCCTGCAGCTTCGTCAGCGCGGCGCGGTAGGGGCCGGCGACCTCGTCGGGCAGGGCCGCCTCGAACACGGACAGCGCCTGGCCGAGCTTCATCGCGCCGCCCTTGAGCTCGCCCAGCACGCGGAAGACCTGCTCGGCCGTCCGCCGCTGGACCTCGGTCGCCACGGCCTCGGCCGGCCGGCCGCCGAGGCGTCGGCCGACGCCGAGCGTGGCCCGGCCGGCGTAGCCGAGCGGCAGGGTCGCTAGCCGCGCGGTGCGGACCACGGCGCGGCGTGGGATGTCGGACACCTCTCCATCGTCGCTGTCGCCGGCGCCTGACGTGTCCGGCTCGGCCGGAAGAAGTGTCCCTTTACTGCCCAGATGTTCAGTCCGCCGTCGGCAGGCTCGACGCGGCGGCGGCGCGGGCCGCGCGGCAGGGGCAGTCCGGATGCGGGGGCCAGGTGCGACGCCGGATGCGCCAGTCCGGGGTGGCGATTTCCAGTGTGCCTCCGGCGGTCGCGGGCAGGTCGGGCGCCGCCGGCTGATCGGCTGGCCCGTGGCCGGGGCGCCCGGATCCGGCGTCGAGGAAGGCCAGCGCCTGTGCCGCGGCGAGGGCGCCGACGAGAGTGGCCAGTGTCACCTCGCACGCGTCCGGTCCTGGTTCGGCTCGCCGGGCCAGCTGAAGCGCGAGCAGTGGCCAGGCCGCGTCCGCCGTGAAGCGGTTCAGGTGCTGGCAGTGCAGGCAGGACGTCCGCCCGGGCACCACCAGCGGGCCGACCACGCCGGTGGTCTCCCGGACGCCGGCCAGCAGGTGCGCGACCGCGCCGCGCTCCAGCTCGAGGGACTCGTCCGGGCGCACCACGGGCAGCCCGACCGGGGCGAGCACGAGCAGATCAGGACGGAACGGCCTGGCCGGGCCGGACAGCACTGGCCGGCGGGTCACCCGGGAGAGCGCAGCCATCGCCGCGACGGCGCGGGGGCGCCCGACGTCGTCGAGGCCGAGGCCACCAGGCGCGACGTCGGCTGGCCCGGCGAGGCCGGCGTCGTCGACGACCACGCGGCCCACCCCCGCGGCCGCGAGCAGGGTGGCGATCTGTGCGCCGACCCGGCCCGCACCATGGACACGCACGCCGGCGAGCCGGCGGCGGGCCAGTACCCGGCAGGCGCCGTCCGGGTCTCTGGTCGCCAGCGAGAACGCCGCCAGGTCCGGTCGCAGCCGATCGCGCTCGGCGGCGCTGAGCGGTGGAAGATCGTGGCTCGGTTCCGCGCGCCGGCCAGTGGCGTCCTGGCGGTCGGCGGCAGTGTCCGGGCCGTCGGCGGGGGTCTCGGCGGAGGCATCGTCGAGTAGGCCGGCCTCGCCGAGCAGGTCGAGCAGCGCGACGGTCGCCGGGTCCGCGTCGGCGTCCAGCCGCGCGAGGGTGTGGGTGCCGTCCAGCGCCGCAAGCGCCGCCGCGTGCGCCGGCGTCACTCCGGGAACGACGAGCGCCCGGGACGGGTCGACCCCGAGTTGCAGGGTCGACCCGTCCCGCCACAGGCGGCGCAGGCCGGGCTTGAGCACCGGGCGCACGGGCACCTCCCAGGTCCGGGCGGCGCCGCCCGGACCTAGGGGACTGGCGGCGCGTCCACGGGTGCCGGCCGGCGTCGCGGTCGTGGCCCGCTGGCCGCGCGGCAGGAAGCCGCAGGTTCGCACATTCCCGACAGTCCTGCTCGCGGCGGTTCGCGGTGCCGGGCGACCGCCTCTTGACAGCCGATCGGGCTCTCGGGAGCCGATTGAGCTGTTGGCCCCGACACAGCCGTCGCAACCAGTCGGCGGCGCCCCACCCCGCCCGCCCAGCGCGGGGTGGGAGCCGGCGCGGATCAGGCCTTGCCGAGGATCCGGTTGATGGTCGAGCCGCAGACCGGGCAGGTGCCCCGGGCCATCCGGCGGCCGGACTCGCTGATCCGGACCTCGCCGGTGTAGTGGCGCTTCTCCTTGCACTTGACGCAGTAGCCCTCGTAGCTGGCGGCGCTGTCGGCCACGCGGTCTCCCTTCACAGGTCCACACCCTCACCGCGCAGGCGGGTGCGGACGCTCGAGTGATGCTCTGGACAGACGCGGAGACGGTGCGCCCGGGTCGCCTGGCGCCCGAAGGTCGCCGGTCCCCGCCTGGCTTGCCTGGGCGGGCCGGGCGGAGCCCCGGGCAGTGGGCCCGGGCCGTCTCCGCTGACGCGGCCATGGTCGGCCACGCGTCGCCGCCGGCGACGCCGGTCCGGTGAACCGGGACCGGATCTTTCGCGGCGGCGGATTCATCCTGCCCAGCCGGACATTCGGCCCCGGTGAGGGGGCAACCGGGTCGGGCGGGTGTCCGGACGGCGGTGACCGCCCGGCGCGCGCGCCTAGGGCGGGCCGTCGCCGGCCGGCGCGGGTGCGGCCGGCGTCACGGGGCGGGGGCGTGGCGGCGCGCCGACCACGCAGCGCGCGAACAAGAAACCCCTGGTAGACGCGAGTCCTCTCAGCTTCCCCTTCTGAGAGAGATCGACTACCAGGGGTTTCCTGGCGATGACGCTAAGGCGATGGCGTCGTGACGTCAATGCCCGCGGGCCGCCCTCGGAACCGGGTGGCTGGCCGGGCCGGGCCGGTTGGCGCCTGTTGCGCCCCAGGTGTCCGCCCCGGGACGCCTCGGACCGCCGAGTCAGCGGCCGTTTATGTCGGAGCCGGGTTCGTCGGGCGGCGGGTCGGTCAGCTTCTCGATCTCCGCGATCGGGTCCATGGTGCTCGCCGCGGAGCCCGACACAAACGACTCCGGGTTGGTCAGGTCGTCGGCCGACGGCAGCAGGTCCGGGTGGTCCCAGACGGCGTCCCGCCCGTCGGCGCCACGGGCGGCCCGCAGCGCCTCCCAGAGCGCCGCCGCCTCCCGCAGCCGGCGCGGCCGCAGGGAGAGCCCGACCAGGGTCGCGAACGTCTGCTCCGCGGGGCCGCCCTCGGCCCGCCGGCGGCGCACCATCTCGCGCAGCCGGGGCGCCGACGGGAGGTGCTCCGTCGCGGCCATGTCCGTCACATGGTCGATCCAGCCCTCGACCAGCGCGAGCGCGACCTCGAGACGGCCCAGCGCGGCCTCCTGCTCGGGCGTGGTCGCGTCGGCGAAGACGTCCTCGCCGAGCGCCTCGGACAGCTTCTCGGGGTCCATCAGCATGGACGGGTCGACCATCCGCATCATCTGGCCGAGCGCGTCCTGGTCGACCGTGATGCCGCGGGCGTACTCCTCGACGGTGCCGAGCAGGTGCGCGCGCAGCCACGGGACGTGGGCGAACAGCCGGGTCGCGGCCGCCTCGCGCATCGCCAGGTAGATCCGGACCTCTTCCGCCTCGACGCCGAGCCCCTTGCCGAAGGCCGCGACGTTCGCCGGCAGCAGCGCGGCCGTCCCGGCCGGCGCGAGCGGCAGGCCGATCTCGGTCGACGAGACGACCTCGCTGGCCAGGGTGCCGATCGCCTGGCCGACCTGGGCGCCGAACAGCATCCCGCCGACGCGGTTCATCATCTCGACGACCGGGCCGCCGGCCGCCATCAGCTGGCCGAGGTCGAGCCCCGGCGGCAGGGCGCCGGCAAGCTCCGGCGGCAGCCCCTGGGCACCGCCGAGCTGCGCGAGCCCGCCGGACAGGCCGGTCCGCATCGCCTCGACGACCCGGGCCGCGACCGGGTCGCACAGCTTCTGCCAGACGGGCACCGTCGCCTCGATCCAGTGCACCCGCGTCCACGCCTGCGCCCGCGCGCCGCCGGCCGGCAGCCGGGTCACTGGGTCGAGCCAGACGTCGGCGATCCGCAGCGCGGCGGCGGTGGCCTCCTCGTCCGCGCTGGTGACCTTCGGGTCGTCGGCGCCGACCGTCCGGGCGGCGACCTGCCTGGCCAGCTCCCAGTTGACGGGACCGCCCTGCCAGGACAGCAGCTTCTCCAACTCGGCGAAGAACGGTGCCGCGCCGCCGAACCCGAACGGCCCTTGGCCGCCTTGGCCGCGGTCGCCGCCTCCACCGCCGCTGGGGGTGAAGCCGAACGGAAACTGGCTACTCATCAGACCCGGAACCTCGCTACCCGCTGAGCTGGCTACGCCGTGCTGGCATCGTGCTTGTGTAGGCAACGTGCTGCGCTGGCTGTTTGTTGCGCCTACTGCCTGTCGTGCTGGCTAGTTCTCTGCGGACTTGTATCCGCGGACATGTGTCCACGGTAGTCCGATCGCGCGCCTACGGCCGGGCGTGCCAGATACCGTCGGTGGATGGACATGTATCCGGCTGGGCTGGCGGTCCGCGCTGGTAGCGGTCCGCTCGTCGTCGCGGAGCTGCGAGCCGCCCCGTTGTCGGTGGACGAATGCCTGGCGGCGGTCGCGTTGCCCGAGGCGGGCGGGACGGCCCTGTTCGTCGGGACTGTCCGTGACCACGACGGCGGGAAGCCGGTGGTCGAGCTGGAGTACACCGCGCATCCGTCGGCGCGGCGACAGCTTGCCGAGGTGGCCCGCGAGGTGGCCGACGGCGTCGTCCCCTCGTCAGCCGCGCCCTGGGCGGAATCGTCCAGCTCCCAGCACCGGCACGACCACGCGCACGAGCAGGCCGCCCCGGGAGCGTCGGCCGGCGTGCTGGCGGTGGCGGTGCACCACCGCACCGGCCTGCTGGCGATCGGGGACCTCGCGGTGGTCGTGGCGGCCTCGGCCGCGCATCGCGCCGAGGCGTTCGTGGCCTGCCGCCTGCTCATCGACGAGGTCAAGGCCCGGGTACCGATCTGGAAGCGCCAGCTGTTCGCCGACGGCACGTCGGAATGGGTAGGCGCCTGCTGACGGGGAACCTAGGATGGAGTTCGGCCTGGCACCCGGATCCCCGTTCCCCAAAGGTCCGTGTCTCCCCGAACGCCAGTGTCTCCCCGATTTTCCGCGTTGATGGCGAGGCCGCCATGTGGGTGCTGCTGATACCGGTCGTGGCGCTGCTGCTGGCGCTGTTGTGGGGCGCCCTGCACGGTAGCCCCCGGCGCACGCGGGAGGCGATGCTCACGATCGAGGGCTATCGCCGGATGGTGGCCGCCCTGGAGAGACCGGGCGGCGAGCGGGACGCGGCTTCGCCTGGGCGGGCGGGCGCGATCATCCCGGCGACGCGAGCCGGCGCCGACGATCCGGTACAGGACGAGCCGCCGGCCAGAGATCCGGATGCAGACTCCGCCGCCGGTGAGCGCGGGGCGCACCTGGGTGACGGGCACCTGAGTGACGGGCACGAGGTGCCTGCGGCGGTCGAGACGCCAGCCGACGGTTGAGGGCACGTCCGGCCAAGCGGCCCCCCGCCACGAACGGATTCGCCGCGAACGGACCGGAATCGGTGGGCCGCCCGGTGCCCTACATAGGATGCGTGGCATGGCGCGCCGGACTCAGACCCTCCTTGTCGCGGCGGCGCTCGCGCTGGTGCTGGGAATCGCCGGGCTGTGGCTTCCGGTGCCCTTCGTGACGCTCGCTCCCGGGCCGGTGACGGACACGCTGGGCAGCGTCAAGGGCGTCTCCCTGATCGACGTCGACGGCCGCGCGACCTACCCGACGAGCGGTCGGCTCGAGCTGACCACGGTCGAGGAGACCCCGCGGCTGAACCTGCTCGGCGCCCTGGAGGACTGGCTCGACAGCGACCGGGCGGTCGTCCCGCGTGAGCTGATCCAGCCGCCCGGCGCCTCCCAGGAGGAGATCCAGCAGGAGAACACCCAGGAGATGCTGGACTCCCAGACCGAGGCGACCGTCGCGGCGCTCACCCAGCTCGGGATCAAGCCGACCGGGACGGCCGTCGTCGTCTACGCGGTGCCGTCCGGTTCACCCGCGTCCGGCAAGCTCGACTCGGGTGACGTGATCAGCGCCGTCGACGGGACGGCGGTGCACTCCCAGGCCGAGCTGCGCGCCCAGATCAACAAGGTCAAGCCCGGCGCGGACCTCAAGATCACCTATCGCCGCGGCACGGGTGCGGCCTCGGTCACGGCGATCACGACCGGCCCGTCGCCGGACGACAAGAACCGGCCGATCATCGGGGTCACCACCACCGAGCGGCAGCTTTACCCGTTCACCGTGCGCATCAGTCTCTCGGACGTCGGCGGCCCGAGCGCCGGCCTGATGTTCGCTCTCGGCATCATCGACAAGCTCACCCCAGGCCAGCTGACCGGCGGTCGGATCATCGCGGGCACTGGCACCATCGACCAGACGGGCAAGGTCGGGCCGATCGGCGGCATCCAGCAGAAGATCCTCGGCGCCCGCGGCTCGGGCGCCTCGGTCTTCCTGGTCCCGTCCGGCAACTGCGCGGATGCCAAGCGGATGGCGCCGAAGGGCCTCACCCTGGTCAGGGTTGACAGCCTGTCCGGCGCCCTGACCGCCCTCGAAGACCTCGGCACCCCCAAACAGTCCAGCATTCCCACCTGTTGACCGAGGCCCCGACGGCGCTGGGCGCCCGGTGCGGACGATCGTCTTAGAGGAACGTGGCGAACAGGCCGTCGATGAGGGCGTCGGCGACGTCTGGGTCGACGACGACCTCGGTCTCGTCGAAACGGCGGCGCAGGCACGAGGAGTAGGCACCCGAACGGGTGACGGCGACGGCCACCCGGACATCCTGGCGTTCGGGATGGGTGGTCGCCCAGATGTCGATCTCGTAGTCCTCGTACGGGATCTCCTTCTCGGCGCTCGGCGGCAGTAGCACCAGTTCGGTGACGAGCACGCAGCCCTCCACCTCCGGCGGCCAGCCGATCGTCGCGAGTACCTGCTCCAGCGGCCCCTCCGGCAGGTCCTCCTGCTCGATCGGGGTCAGCGGCCTGGCGGCGGAGTCGCCCAGGTGCTCGGACAGGCTCGGGTCATAGGCCAGCAGATCAGCGGTGTGCGCGAGCGCGTAGAGCCGGCGCGGCTGGTTCCAGCCGGTCGCGGCGACATATTCCTCGAGCTCGAGCACGACCTCGGTCAGCTCCGGGAGTTTGGGGCTCGTCACCGCTCCATACTCCCGGATCCCTCCGGACGCCTCACCGGCCGCCCCGGATGCTGGCGTAGGTTGCCCTTAGCGGGCCAAAGTCGCACCGCCCCGTCGTCTGGGTGAGTCTGGCGGCCCGCACGCACCAGGTCACGGAGCGTGTGAGGGCCCACGGGGCGTGCCCACGAACGCGCGTCTGCCCGGAGCCCTCGGCCCGGAGCCCGCGGTGGCCTGATGACCAGCGACACGGAGGATGCACGTGGCAGCAGAGCCGTCCGCGCGAGGAGCGTCGGGGCCGCCGGGTTCGATCCGGCGGTCAATGGTGCTACGGCCGCGCGTGATCGTGCCGTTGCTCGTGGTCCTGGTCCTGGCGGTCCTGTTCGCTGTTCTGACGCCTGTCTACACGGACCTGCTGTTCTACCGGTCGGTGCACTTCAGCAGGGTCTTCACGACGGTGCTGTGGACCCGGGTCGTGCTGTTCGTGTTGTTCGGCGCGGTGATGGCGGTCGCGATCGGCACCAACCTGGTGCTCGCCTACCGGCTGCGCCCGCCGCTGCGGCCGCTGTCCGTGGAGCAGCAGAACCTGGAGCGATACCGGACCGCGATCGAGCCCTATCTGCTCGCCGTGCTGCTCGGGGTCGCCGCGCTGTTCGGCCTGGCCGCGGGGCTCTCCGCGTCCGGGCGCTGGAAGACCTGGCTGCAGTGGGTCAACGGCCAGCCGTTCGGCGTCCAGGACCCGCAGTTCCACCGTGACGTGAGCTACTACACGTTCACCTATCCGTTCCATCGGTTCCTGCTGGGTTTCCTGCTGTCGGCCGTGGTGCTGTCGCTGGTGGTCACGACGATCACCCACTACCTGTTCGGTGGCATCCGGCTCCAGCTGCCTCGCCAGGCAGCGGCGCGGACCGTGCTGGAGCGGGTCAGCCCGGCGGCCAAGGCCCACCTGTCGGTCCTGCTGGGCCTGCTCGCACTGCTCAAGGCGTGGGGCTACTACCTGGACCGGTTCGGGCTGGTCTTCTCCTCGCGCGGCGTCGTCTCGACGGGCGCCGGCTATACCGACATGCACGCGGTGCTGCCGGCCAAACTGATCCTGCTGTTCATCTCGCTGGCCTGTGCCGGCCTGTTCATCGTCAACATCTTCCAGCGCGGCTGGACGCTGCCGCTGCTCGGCGCGGGCATCCTGGTGCTGTCGGCGGTGGTGATCGGTGGCATCTACCCGGCGATCGTCCAGCAGTTCCAGGTGAAGCCCAACGAGGCGTCCAAGGAGTCGCCCTACATCACCCGCAACATCGCCGCGACCAGGGACGCCTACGGCATCGCCAATGTCATGCCGGAGAGCTACCCGGCGAAGACCAACCTGACCGCGACCGCCGTCGCGACGGACCCCGGCACCGTCCCCAACGTGCGGCTGCTCGACCCGAACGTGCTGTCCAAGACGTTCGGGTCGCAACAGCAGCTCAAGGGCTACTACGGCTTCCCCGCCTCGCTCGACATCGACCGGTACAAGGTCGACGGCAAGACCCAGGACTACGTCGTCTCGGTGCGTGAGCTCGACCAGAGCGGCCTCGCGGCGTCGCAGGACAACTGGATCAACGAGCACCTGACCTACACGCACGGAAAGGGCTTCGTCGCGGCGCCCGCAAACACGGTCTCAGGCGGCCTGCCGAACTTCGACGTCGGCGGACTGCCACAGGCGGGCGGCCCGTTCGACATCACCGAGAACCGGGTCTACTTCGGTGAGATGTCGCCGAACTACTCCATCGTCGGGACGAAACAGCAGGAGATCGACGGGCCGGGCGCCACGGACGACAGCACGGTCACCACCACCTATGACGGTGACGGCGGCGTCTCGATCGGGTCCTGGTTCAACCGGGCGGTCTTCGCCGCGCGCTTCGGCGACAAGAACATCCTGTTCTCCTCGGACATCACCCCGCAGTCGCGCATCCTGTACGAGCGCAACCCCCGGGAGCGGGTCGCCAAGGTGGCGCCCTGGCTCACGCTCGACGGCGACCCGTATCCCGCCGTCGTGAACGGGCGGATCACCTGGATCCTGGACGGATACACCACGTCCGACGGCTATCCGTACTCGGAGCGGAACGCGCTGGGCCAGGTCACGGCCGACGCCGTGACCGCCCAGAATCGAGCCAAACAGGGCTCCAACCAGGTCAACTACATCCGGAACTCGGTGAAGGCGACCGTCGACGCCTACAACGGGACGGTCACGCTCTACGCGTTCGACGAGTCCGACCCGGTCCTCAAGACCTGGATGAAGGCCTTCCCGGGCACGGTCAAGCCGGCCAAGGCCATCCCGGACGACCTGAGCGCGCACTTCCGCTATCCGGAGGACCTGTTCAAGGTGCAGCGGGACGTGCTGGCCGACTACCACGTGACGAACCCGGCGGACTTCTACTCGCAGGAGGACTTCTGGGCCGTCTCGCCCGCGCCGGACAACTCGAACGCCGACCAGCCGCCGTTCTACGTCTACAGCCAGCTGCCGGGCCGGAAGGTGCCGTCGTTCAACCTGACCTCGCCGCTGATCTCCCGAAAGTCCTCGAAACTCGCCGCCTACGTGGCGGTATCCAGTGATCCGGACAGCTACGGAAAGTTCAAGGTCCTCCGATTGCCCCAGGGCACGGCCATCAGCGGCCCTGCCCAGATCCAGGCCAAGATCAAGACGAACAGCGGTGTGGCCTCCCAGCTGAACCTCTGGCAGGGCGGGCCGTCGAACACCAACACGCAGACGATCGCGGGCAATCTGCTGACCCTGCCCGTCGCCGGCGGGCTGGTGTACGTCGAGCCGTATTACGTCCAGGCCAAGGGGTCGGCCGGATACCCGACGTTGCAGGGGGTGGCGGTCGCCTTCGGTGACAGGATCGCGCTCAAGGACTCGCTGGAAGACGCGCTCGACGCCGTGTTCGGCCCCGGTGCGGGAGCGCCGGCCGCCCGCGCGGGCACCGGCAGCGGCGCCGCGGGTGCGGGCGGAGCGGGACCACCGGCGACGACGCCGCCCGCCGGGGCGAGCGCGACAATGTCTCCGTCCGGCACGCCCACGGCCGGCGGCACCCTGAGCCCGGACCTTCTGCAGGCGATCGCCAAGGCGCAGGCCGCGCAGAAGGCCGGCCAGCAGGCGCTCGCCGCGAACCCGCCGGACTGGGCCGCCTTCGGTAAGGCCCAGGACGACCTGGGCAAGGCACTCGCCACCATCTCGGCCCTGTCAGGCTCTGGCGGCACGCCCAGCCTCAGCCCGGGCGCCAGCGCGGCCCCGTCGGCGACGCCGAGCGCCTCGGCCAGCCCCACACCTGACCCGTCGGGCTAGCCCCCGAGAGGTGACGGCCGCGTAACGAAGGGGCAGCCAGCTCGTTTTGACAGACCTCCAACCCCGTCTGATACAGTCATGACACACCGACGCGGGGTGGAGCAGCTCGGTAGCTCGCTGGGCTCATAACCCAGAGGTCACAGGTTCAAATCCTGTCCCCGCTACCAGAGAAATCGAGGCCAGACCTTGTCTGGTCTCGATTTGTTTTTGGAGATCTCCATCATGGCGGACGTCAACAACCCGTCCCATGGGAATTGAGGCGAGTTCACCGGGCGGTTCAGGCACACTTGGCGGGTGCTGCTGACCGTGTCGACCACCCACCGGCCGGCGACCGACCTTGGCTATCTGCTCCACAAGCATCCCGACAGGGTGCAGGAGTTCCGTCAGGCGTTCGGGACCGCGACGGTGTTCTATCCAGAGGCCGACGAAGAGCGCTGTACGGTCGCGCTGATGCTCGACATCGACCCGATCCGGCTGGCCCGGTCGCGGGCGAAGAACGCTCCGGACTTCAGCCTGGCCCAGTACGTCAACGACAGGCCGTACGCCGCCTCGTCGCTGCTGGGCGTGGCGATGGCCGACGTCTTCAGTACCGCCCGCAGCGGGCGATGCAAGGCGCGGCAGGAACTGGCCGACTCCGCGATTCCGCTGGAGATCGGAATTCCGGTACTGCCGTGCCGCGGGGGCTCGGACATCGCGCACCGGCTGTTCGAGCCGCTTGGCTGGACCGTCGAGGCCGTCCCTATCGAACTCGATGACGCGTTTCCCGCCTGGGGTGACTCCCGTTACCTGCGGCTTCGACTGAGCGGCGTGGTGCGGCTCGCTGACGCGCTGAATCAGCTCCACCTCCTGCTCCCCGTCCTGGATGAGTCCAAGCACTACTGGCAGGGGGCGGATGAGGTCGACAAGCTGTTGCGCTCCGGCGGCGGCTGGCTCGAGGGCCACCCCGACGCGGCGCTGATCACGCGTCGCTACCTCGGCCGAAGGAGCGCGCTGGTCCGAACCGCGCTCGCGCGCCTGGCCGAGCTGGCCGACGAGCCCGACGAGGCGGTCGATCCCACCTCGGACGAGGAGGTCCGTCAGCCGGCGGAGCAGCGCGCCCCGCTGAACGCGCAGCGTCACGACGCTGTGCTCCAGGTCCTGATCGAGCTTGGCGTGACCTCGGTGATCGACCTCGGCTGCGGGCCCGGACAGTTCCTCCAGCGGCTCGTGAAGGCGCCGGAGTTCACCCGCGTCGCCGGCAGCGACGTCGACACCCGCGCACTCCAACACGCCGCCCGCCGCCTGCACCTCGATCAGCTCAGTGAGCGCCAGGTTGATCGGATCCAGTTGTTCCAGGGCGCTCTGACCTACGAGGACGACCGGTACGCCGGCTTCGACGCCGCCGTGCTCATGGAGGTCATCGAGCACGTCGACCTGGCCCGCCTCGAGGCTCTGGAGCGAGTGGTGTTCGGAGCCGCGCGGCCGGGCGCGGTCGTCGTGACCACCCCGAACGGCGAGTACAACGTGCGCTACGAGGGCCTGGTCGGCCTTCGCCACTCCGACCACCGATTCGAGTGGACACGCGCGGAGTTCGCTGCCTGGTCCGACCGGATCGCGAGTGACTACGGCTATCGCGTCGAGCGGCGCGGCGTCGGAGACGACGACGACGCCGTGGGGACCCCGACCCAGCTGGGGATCTTCACCCGGACGGAGGTGACCCGTGGCTGACGCACCCGTGCGGGTCACCGTTCCGGCGATGGGCCTGGTCGTCCTGGTCGGCGTGTCCGGGAGTGGCAAGTCGACCTTTGCCCGTGCCCACTTCAAACCCACCGAGGTGGTCTCCAGCGACTTCTGTCGCGGCCTGGTCGCGGACGACGAGAACGACCAGTCGGCCACGCCGGACGCGTTCGACGTCCTGCAGTACATCGTCGGGACGAGGCTTCGCCGCGGGCTGCTGACCGTCGTGGACGCCACCAATGTGCAGCAGTCGGCCCGCGCCGGGCTGGTCAGGCTCGCCAAGAGCCATGACGTCCTGGTCGACGCCATCGTGCTCGACGTGCCCGAGTCCGTGGCCGTCGAGCGCAACGCGGGACGCCCTGACCGTGACTTCGGCCGTCACGTCGTGTCGCGCCAGCACCGCGAGCTGCGGCGCTCGATGCGGCGGCTGACGAAGGAGGGCTTCCGCCGTGTCCACGTGCTCGGGCCGGAGCAGGTCACCGCTGTCGAGATCATTCGTGAGCGCTCGTGGAACGACCTGCGGGAGATCCGTGGACCCTTCGACATCGTCGGCGACGTCCACGGCTGCGCCTCCGAACTTCGAACCCTGTTGACCGAGCTCGGCTGGACGGTCGAGTACGAGGCCGGCGAGGCGGTGAACGCCCTGCACCCCGACGGTCGCCAGGCGGTGTTCGTCGGTGACCTCGTCGACCGCGGCCCCGACACGCCAGGCGTCCTGCGGCTGGTGATGGGCATGGTCGCGTCCGGCAACGCGTGGTGCGTGTCCGGCAACCACGAGGCCAAGCTGGTGCGGGCACTGCGCGGATCGAAGGTCACCGTCTCCCACGGCCTGGCGGAGTCGCTCGCGCAGCTGGAGTCCGAGACCGAGGAGTTCCGCAAGCTGTCGCTGGACTTCATGGACGGCCTGATCAGCCACTACGTGTTCGACGACGGCCGGCTCGTCGTCGCCCACGCCGGCCTGAAGCAGGCGTACCACGGGCGGTCGTCCGGCCGCGTGCGCTCCTTCGCGCTCTACGGCGACACTACCGGGGAGACCGATGAATACGGTCTGCCGGTCCGCTACCCCTGGGCCCAGGAGTACCGCGGCCAGGCGACGGTCGTGTACGGACACACTCCGGTCCCCACGGCGGAGTGGGTCAACAACACGATCTGTCTGGACACCGGCGTCGTCTTCGGCGGCGCGCTCACCGCGCTGCGCTATCCCGAGCGGGAGATCGTCTCAGTGCCGGCCGAGGAGGAGTGGTACGAGCCGGTGCGGCCCCTCGCCCCGGCCGGCGGTGACCGTGCGGCCTCCGTGCTTCGGATCGACGATGTCGCCGGCACCCGCTGGCTCGAGACGACCCACGCCGGAAAGGTCAAGATCCCCGAGGAGAACGCGGCCGCCGCGCTCGAGGTGATGAGCCGCTTCGCGGGGGACCCGCGGTGGCTCATCTACCTCCCGCCGACGATGTCGCCGGTTGCCACGTCGCGCCTCGAAGGCTTCCTGGAACACCCCGAGCAGGCCTTCGAGGAGTACGCCGGCTGGGGCGTCAGGCGGGTGGTGTGCGAGGAGAAGCACATGGGCTCGCGCGCCGTCGCGGTCATCACGCGGGACAGCGAGACCGCCGAACGGCGCTTCGGGATCGCAGACGGCACCAGTGGGCTGATCTACACCCGCACCGGACGCCCGTTCTTCGCCGACACCACGGCGCTGGTCGACCGGCTGCGAGCGGCGGCCGAACCGCTCTTCTCCTCGCTTGGCACGGACTGGCTCGCGCTCGACTGCGAGCTCCTGCCGTGGTCGGCGAAGGCACTCGACCTGATCAGGTCCCAGTACGCCTCGGTCGGTGCCGCCGCTCGACACGCGCTGCCCGAGGCCTTGCGGGTGCTCGACGCGGCCACGGCGCGCGGACTCGACCTGGGCGACCGACGCGCCGCCACCCAGCGGCGCCTGGCCAACGCCGAGGCGTTCCGCGCGGCCTACGCGGCATACGTCCGGCCGACGGACGGCCTCGAGGGTGTCACCCTGGCGCCGTTCCAGATCCTCGCGGCCGAGGGACGAGCGCTCGCCCTGACCGAACCGCACGAGTGGCACCTGGCAGAGCTCGCCAGGATGGAGGGCGACCTCATCACGACCACCCGGCATCGCTTCGTCGACCTTGCCTCGCCGCAGGAGCGTGCGGCGGCGACGCAGTGGTGGCTGGACCTCACCGCAGCTGGGGGCGAGGGCATGGTCGTGAAGCCGGCCGACGTCGTCGACGGCCGGATACAGCCCGGCATCAAGGTGCGTGGCCGGGAGTACCTGCGGATCATCTACGGGCCCGACTACACCGACTCCCTCGCGCTGCTCCGCGACCGCAACCTCGGCAGGAAGCGTCACCTCGCCCAGCGCGAGCACGGGCTGGGGATCGAGGCGCTCACGGCGTTCGTGGCCGGCGAACCGCTGTGGAAGGTGCACCAGCTGGTCTTCGCCGTGCTGGCACTGGAGTCGGAGCCGGTCGACCCACGACTGTGAGCTGCCATGGGGCCCCGCGTTCGTCTGCCGAATCAGCGGGTATAGTGGTGACACCGACGCGGGGTGGAGCAGCTCGGTAGCTCGCTGGGCTCATAACCCAGAGGTCACAGGTTCAAATCCTGTCCCCGCTACCAACTGGCAAAAGGCGTTCGTCTAGCTGAGACGGGCGCCTTTTGTCGTCGTACGCCCGGGACAGCGGCGGCCGGGCGCGGCTACGCGCCGCGCGCTCCGTTCGGATGGCCGAGGGTGGCCAGGTTCCAGCCGTCGGCGACGGCCTGGGCGGCGGCGAGGTCGTCGACGCCCCCCGCGAGATCCTCTGGCCCCTCGGTGGTGCACGTGGGCCTCGATGGGTCTGACGCCCCCGGGGGCCGACCTGGTCAGTGGGTCAGGTCCTTGGCCATCGCGTCGAGGCTGTCGAGGTAGCGGTCGACGTCGGCGTCGGTGTGCTGGACCGAGAGCGTCCACTCCTCCTCCCGGCCGGGAGCCATCAGCACGCCGCGGTTGGCGTTGTAGAGCCAGGCCAGCTCGGGCAGGTCCGCGTTCTGGTGCTCCATGAACGAGGTGTAGTCCCGGATCGGGGCGTCGGTGAAGTGCACGCAGCCCTTCGACGAGATGCCGACCGTGTATCCCGGGATGTCGTAACGCGCAAGGATCTCGTCGCAGCCGGCGATGAGGCGGTCGCCCAGCCGGTCCAGGTGGACGTACGCCTCGGCCGTGAGCACCTCGAAAAGGCTC
>Ga0068863_100000161_pt1 | contig 71486 bp, 109 predicted proteins | sample KBSSwiS62_FD_66596 | JGI IMG/M metagenome (GOLD analysis project Ga0068863, IMG submission 66596) | Switchgrass rhizosphere microbial communities from Kellogg Biological Station, Michigan, USA - KBS Switchgrass S6-2 | ecosystem: Host-associated > Plants > Roots > Rhizosphere > Soil ... | reverse complement strand
ACTGTGGCAGGTGTTCATCTGGGCGCTTGACGACAACTCCCTGGGGCTGGACCAGCGCACGCACCGCTTGATGACGGAGATGTTGAAGCGCGCGTGCGCCAACCAAGCTTTTCGGTCCAACGAAAAATACCGCGCCGCGAGTCTGGTGGACTGGGCCGGCCGCATTTTGGCTTCCTGCAACGACGACCCGGACAGTTTAAGGGCCATCCCGGAAATCGGAATGGGGAACCTGGACAAGCTGAATCTGTTCCGTTGTGTCCCGGTCCGCACTGATGGGTTCGTTTTTCCGGAGCGCCCGGTCATCACGAAAATCCTGGCCAAAGAGTTGCCCTACTTCGCGAAATATCTCATGGACTACGAAATCCCGGACCGCCTGCTGACTCCGGAGAAACGTTACGGTCCGAAAGTCTATCACGACCCCTCCGTCATCACCGAGGCGAATCAATCATCCCAGGCTGCCGGCGTTGGCGAACAGCTCGACGAGTGGATGCGAATCTACTTCACCGAAAAACATCCGGCGCGCGACTGCTGGGAAGGCACCGCCTACCAGCTTTTCAAATCGATGATGACCGACTGTAGCATGGGCGAGGCTATCGGCCGCACGAGTGCGGACCAGCTTGGCAAAATGCTTCCCGTCCTGGCGATGAAGGGCTTTGACATCAAGGTCCACGGAAACGAACTTCGCCGGCTTTTCACAATTTGCCGCGGCAAACGCTACCCGAAAAATGGCGCGAAGCCCGTGGCAGAATCAACTGACAACCCATACACCACCAAACAATGAAACTGGCCTTTGTGGGCGTGGCGAATCCAACACCGAAAGAGAACGAGGACTTCTCTTCGCGTTTTGGGCTCAGCATGCCTTTGCATCCCCACTATTTTAACGTGAACGATACATCCAACTACTACGGTTCCGGGACGGACTTGAAATTCAAGATGCTGTCTGCTCAGGAAGAACAGGCGCTGTTCAACACCGCCAACGAAAACAACTCAACCAAGGCGCAGGAGGCCCGCGACTTCATCGTCACGAATCACCTGTTGTTCGCGATGACCTACGCGCGCAGCCTTGTTAAAGGCAAGCTGCCGGACAATGAAGTCGTCAGCGCGGCAAACTTCGGCCTGATGAAAGCACTCGAGGGCTTCGACCACACGCGCGGCAAGCGGTTCGCGGCCTATGCGAAGCCCTACATCCGGTCCGAAATCGCCACGCTCTGGCGGTCCAAGGACATCGTGGACTACCACGGGAACTTCCCGGACGACGAAGCGGGGGAAAACCTCGCGCTCCTGGACGAGGACGCCGGCATCGTGCAGCCCGACGTGGAGAACGACAGCAAGGAACTAATCTTGCGATGCCTGGAGCAGTCGAAACGCGTGCTGACCGCCAAGGAAGCGAAAGTGCTGCGCATGTTCTACGAGCAGGACCTGAACCTCCGCGAAATCGGCGACACGCTCGGCATCACTCGCGCCCGCGTTCATCAAATCCACAACGGCGCCGTGGAGAAGCTGCGCAAGGCGTTCAAGAAGGCCGGCGTGGACGAGCGAGGTGAGGTTTGAACATTCTCGCTCTGGACCTGGGCACCAAGACCGGCTGGGCCAACAAACTTGCAATCGGCCCCTGTCACGCGGTCAAGGCCGGCACCTGGGACTTCACGCAGAAGAAAAAATCGAGCTGCTGCACCATCGACCAGCGGCTCGTTCTTTTGCGTAACGAGCTGCGTGACTTTTACGGCAGCCATTCGGGCATTTCCCTGCTGGCATACGAGGACGTGAAGTTCGTCCGGTCCCAGGCCCAGGCGCACCTTTGGTCCGGCTTCCGAGCCATCTTGTGGCTTTTTGCGTATGACACCGGAACCCCGATAATCTGCTGCCCCGTTCAGACGCTGAAAAAGTTTGCCACGGGTCACGGGAATGCGGACAAGGACGCGATGGCCCTGGCTTACTACGAGAAGACCGGGTGCCGGCCAGACCAAGCGCCGCTGGACGACAACGCCATCGACGCGTGGCATTTGCTGCACTGGGCCGAGACCCAAATCTAGGTCTTAACATTCCGGGAAAAATCTACACTGGTATAAGTAGATGAATCAATTTCCAATGATGGTCCCGAACCGGGAGACGGTTGGAAACGAGCAAATCAGTTGCTTGTTGCACATCACCCAAGCCTTGCAAGCGTATCTGCTCGCCCCGCACCGGGAATTCGACGTATCCAACCCGCACCCGGAGCTGGACGGCGGCGCCCTGGCCGCGGCGACGGTGACCTTCTGCAACGCGTGCAAGCGGCTTGATGAAATCCTCGGGGACGGGTCCAGGTGGAACCTGGAAAAGGCGAACGACCTCTACGGCGCCTTGACCAAGACCCAGGAAGAACATCAAAAGTTCCTCGCAGCGCAAACGAAAGTTGCCGAGAACGCGCTGCTGCCCAGCACACAACTCAAGCCGTCAATTTTTCAGCACGGCGGAATTTTTCTCGCCATCTATGGCGACCCGGCAATCCCGTCGGGGCACATCGTCGGACGCGGCCACACGCCAGAGGCAGCGTTGCGAGACTTTAATCTGGCTTTCAAACGGCAGGCGGACGACCAGTTCCAGGTGGAAGTCGAACGGGCCGAACAACCCAACCCCAAAAAGAACAAAAAGTAGTATGAAGTGGACCCCAAAAGACATCCAGGCGTTTGCCAAGCTCGTGGCCGAAGGCTACAGCGATGAAGGACTGGCAAAAAGCTTTGGAATCAGTGAGCCGGCGGTCCGGCGCGCTCGACAACGTTTTGTTCCGTCCAGCGTGACGAAGCGCGGCGAAGCGACGAAGGTGGAAACCCCGGCGGACCCCAAGGACCACTTCAAGACCATCCCGCTCGAGTTCGGAAAAATCGAACTGGACCTCATCGATGACGATGAGTGGACGCGCATCGGACTTGTCTCCGACACGCATCTCTGCTGCCGCGAGGAACGCCTCGACGCTCTCAACGCGCAGTATGACCTTTTCGAGCGCGAAGGCATCGCCACGGTTTTCCACGGAGGCAACATCGTGGACGGGTTCATTCCGAAAATCAACGGCGGGTCCGTTTACTCGTCTAGCATCGACGGGCAGGCCATTTACTGCTGCAAGCATTATCCGCAGCGCCACGGCATCACCACGCACTTCATCACCGGCAACGACCACGAAGGCTGGTGGCAAAAAGAGGGCTTCAACTTCGGCGCGTATCTCGAATGCATCGCCAAGGAAAGCTTCAACCGCACGGACCTGAAGTATCTCGGGCACGTTGAGGCGGACATCATTTTGCGCACGGGCAAGTTCACCCAGGTGATGAAAATTCAGCACCCAAGCGGCGGTTCGGCCTACGCGCGGAGCTACAAGGGCCAGAAAATGGTGGAGTCCTTCCAGGGCGGCGAGAAGCCGGCCATTCTGGTGCAGGGCCATTATCACGTCAGCGGCTACAGCTTTGACCGCAACGTCCACATCATCGGCATGCCGGGCTTCCAGGACCAGACCATCTTCGGGCGCACAAAACATCTGCGCTACGAAGTCGGCGGCGTCACGCTCGAGTTCAAAATGTCGTCGAAGACCGGCGCCATTACCCGTATCCGGCCCGACTTTTGCATGTTTTTCGACCGCGGGTTTTACAAGAAGTTCTTGCCGTCGGACCACCTGCTGGTCAAGGCCCCGGTGACCGTGAACTGCGGTGTGAAATAAATTTGACAGAACAAACCCTCTGTCGTAACCTACAGACATAATGAAACAAATCATTACCCTCGTGTTGGCGGCGCTGGCTCTGGCGTCGGTTAATCCTGCCAAGGCTGGCGTCAAAGAAATCGCAACCCTCCCGAACGGCGACAAAATCATCCGCATCAAAACGGCTGGTGTGTTCGCCCCGTCAACGACGACGGTTTGCCGGCTGACCAAGTCCGGTGACCTCATCGTGTTGAACGGCGCTGGCGGTCCTGGCTTCGTGCCTGCCGTCGCGAACGCTGGCGGTCTCGTCGGCGCCGCGGCTGTGCTTCGTCCGGCCCGGTCCACGACCAACGTCGAGCAGTCCGGCAGCGGAAGCGGCGCGGTCAACGTTACCACCGGTCCCGTGAATAACGCGACCACGGTCAACGACGCCGGCAGCCACAACCACCACAACAACTAATGAGCCAGACCATCAAAGCGTTCACGGAAAACCTGCACCGCGTGGAGACCCTGTCGGACATTTTGCCGACCGACCTCCGCGCGAGGTTGGCGCAGTCTTTCCGCGACATGCCCGCGGAAGGTAAGCAGGAGGCCCGCACACTTCTGTTCCAGGACATCATCAAGCATGCCGAGGCCCTGGGCCTTGTCATCGGGCACCTGAAGCGGACGCTCAGCATCCCGGAAGGGTTCCAGTCGCTTCCAATCAATGGTGACGACGTCGAGGCTCGCCTTCGCGAAGTTCATCGTCGCCTCGTGGACGCCGCCGGCGTTCTGACCGAGGCCGGGGGACTGCTGTTCCCCGAATCCAATTAGAGGCAGGACTGCCTTAAGGGGGGTCATGGACTGACCTCCCTCCCCTGATTGAATGAGAATCATCAACAAAATATTCAAAACAGTCCGCACTATCGTGGCCTGGGTTCCGATGATACTCCTGGTGGGGGTCGCATGCCTCATCCTGGGGGTCTTCGGTTTCGAAAGTCAATCAGACGAACTGTGGGAAACTGCGTGGGACTTATGAATCTGCACCAAGACTACAAAATTCACGCCGAGGCCAAGTTCGGCGAGTTGCGCCCTGGGCAAACTTTTGCCACGAATTCCGAGGGCCGCGTTTTTATGAAGCTGTGCGACCGTCCCGCGCTCGACGCCGGGCGGGATGTCCATTATTTCAACTGCGGGGTAAACGCGTGGTCCTTCGATAAGGACGACCTGTATCACTTCCCCGACGACGCGAAGGTCTACCTCGTCGAGGCAACCTTGCATTTCAACTTCGTGGCCGGGAGTGACCAATGAAACTTTTCTTACTCGTCGCGCTTTGTGTAACGGTAGCATCCGGCTGCGCAGCGCCAAGGACGGTGCATAAAACCGGGGAGCAGTTCGACTCTGCGGCGCGACGCCCAATGCCTTCGTTTCGGCATCTGCCGAACTACATGGTCCGCATGAAGTGTGACCCCTTCTCGTGGTCCGCGCTGGAGTATCTCCACGCGCAAGGCATCCCGGCACACCGAATCGTTTTCGGCTGGCAACAGATGGGCGGGCTTCGCAGCCACCACGCGGCGGTGTTGTTCCAGCTCAACGGAAAATACTACTTCATGGACAACGACCGCATGGCCCCGCGCCTTGTCCCTGGCACAACCGACTGGGGATGCGTCAATCGAATCTGCGGGGACTTTTATACCATGTGCTGGATGTGCAACGACGCTCACGAACGGCAGGCCCCGCGGAAGATGTCGGACCTGTTTGCGCCGGCGCCGGAGTGGATGAAAGCGATACAGGTGGGCCGATGAACCAGAATTGGGAATATTTGCATTTGATGGAGACCAGCGCGGAGTTTCGCGAGTTCTCGCGGGAAATCCCAAACGTGTCCGCAGACGAAACGGTTCAAGCCTGGAAGTGGGGGTTTCACAACAAGGACAAGGCAATTCGAATCGTCCGCAAACCTTATGGCTGGGAACCCCAGCACTTGGTGTGGTTCTGGTGGCGCGCTTTCAATAGTGGGGGAACCGAAGGAACCGTGTCTTTCGATACCTTCGACGAAGCAGTGAATTATTTTCGACGAAAATGAAAGCGTCCGTCATCATTACCGTGCTGAAGCAATTCATCAAGGAGCGCGGCGACCTGCCGGTTACCGTGGACGACGGGCGAAATTGCAGCGAGGCCGATGCCTTCACTATCGAATTCCGTGAGAAAGACGACGGCAACCCGGACCGAATTTTTATTGGGGGAGACTGGCAATGAAAGCAACTGAACTAATCGCGATGCTCGCGGAGTGCGTCCGCAACCACGGGGACTGCGAAGTGGTAGTCAACGACGGCATGGACCCGTCGGACCTCTGTCACGGGGAAGGCGTCTCGGTTGACGACATGCGGGGGGACAAGAAGTTTTTTCAAGTCTACGGCAGCCGGTTCTTTGAGAGGTTTCCGCCCAAGCGGGTAGCAACCTATCTGGATGGCGAAAAAATCACGGAGCAGGTCGCCAAGGCGTTGGCGGCAAATTCACCTTTCTTAAAAGTCATTGAAGGAGGCAAGTTTGAAAATAAGCGAAGTGATAGCTGAGCTGGAAGAAATCCGCAAGCGGCACGGGGACATCCCGATGGTCGTGGCCCGCTTCGACCAGGGCCGCTATGGCTGGGAAGAGGCCGGGCAGGTATCGAGCGGATACCGGTATTTCCAGCACGCCGAGGACGGCGGCAGCTACGCGGACTTTTCTGCTGAGTTGACCACATGAAACGCCTCGACGAAGTTCCTCGGGACCTGATGGTCCGCGCCGGCATTCGACTGTTGCGAAAGCACGGGTCGAGCGTGGCGAAAACTGCCCCGGTCTGGGTCGCCGTGGTTGACCTCTGCGGTGTCGGCAGCACATCGGCCTGCGCCATCTGTCGGGAGCTGGGGCTCGACCCGGACACCCTCATCCAGGACACCGTCGTATGAAGCCCGTCTACGCGAGGAACACCTCCCGTTACAAGTTTTGGTGCAAGAGCCACAACCGCTGGGCGACCCATTGGCTGTATCGCGAGGGCGAGAGCCCGGTGCCACACTGCGCGCCGGGGGCGGGCGGAATTCTGCTTCCCTGCCATTGCGAATTTCGGCTCGAGGAACCCTCTCCGCTCGATGCGCTCGCTTCGACTCCATATTCTGGGCCTGCCTAACGCACCCGTCACCACCGACGACGCGTTTTCTCTCTGCGGCTTCTCCGCTGCTGGCGGTCGCTTCGTCCGCATGATGAAGGACCTCGGGCACCACGTCACTTTTTACGGGGCCGAGGGCTCAAACATTCCGTGCGACGAATTCGTGCCCATCATTACCGATGACGTGCGGAAAAAGCTTCTCGGCCCCTCTTCCTACCAGCACGCCCGCATCGATTACAAGACGCCGCTGTTCCAGGTCTCCAATGCGAACGCCATCCGCGAAATTAACGCGCGCCAGCGGCACCAGGACTTCCTGATGACCATCGGCGGTCGCGCTCAGATGCCCATCTTCGAGGCGTGCCAAAACGTGAAGGGCCGAAACATGCTCGGCGTGGAATACTCCATCGGCTACGTCGGCAACTTCGCCAACTGCCGCGTGTTCGAGTCTTACGCCTGGATGCACAACTGTTACGGCGAGCAACGCATCGCTAACGGACGATTTTTTGACGACGTCATCCCGGTGTTTTTTGACCCGACTCGCTTCGAATTCAATGCGCCCGAAGACTACTACCTTTTCGTCGGGCGCCTCATCCATGAAAAGGGCGTGGGGGTTGCCTGCCAAGCTGCGACCGCGGCGGGGGTGAAGCTGAAAATCATCGGCCACGACGCCACCACCAAGGGCAACATCACCGGGGGTCACGAGTTCCTCGGAGCGGTGGACTGGAGAACCCGGAACGAGGTCATGTCCAAGGCCAAGGCTGTGCTCTGTCCGACGCTCTACCTCGAGCCGTTTAATTGCGTCGCGGTCGAGGCTCAGCTTTGCGGGACGCCGGTCATCTCAACCGACTGGGGCGGCTTTACGGAGACGGTCCAGCACGGGGTGACGGGTTACCGGTGCCGGATGTTGCAGGACTTCGTGGACGGCATCAAAGCGGTGGAGAACCTGGACCGGTGGAACATCCGCTGCCGGGCAATCGAGAAGTATTCGATGGACGCCATCCGGCCCCGCTACGAGACCTACCTGAGGCGGCTGGACACCCTGTGGGCTAAGGGTTGGGAAACCCTCAGACCACCGGCTTCGAAATAGCGTTGAGAACCCGGCCCCGTCCTGGGGCTGGCCCGCTGGTAGGACTCCCCGGCACCAAATTGGCAACCCGCGCGCTCATGGTTCGACGCTGGGCGCTCGCAGGGAGCGCCGGCACTGAAGACGCCGCCGAAGGTGCAATCGCCCCGCCTGGGGCAACCTCAGAAGGCGGCGCCCCTTCCGCGGGGGTTTCCTCGGCGCCCTTTTTGGCCCCGTCGAACGACTTGACCAAACTTTCAAAAGGAACGGCCACAGAATCGAGCTGGCCGGCCTTATCGGCTTGCATAACCTCATCCGGCTTAACGATTAACCCGTTAAAAAGCACAAAGTTGCCCGGCATGGACTCCGATTCGAAGGCCGCGAAGCCCGCGTTCTTCAGGTCCTGGGCGTGTTTGGAAAGCGTCTGAATCTCAGGCATCTTCGACTTGAGCGGCCCGTAGGTGGCCGGCGGGGAACCCTGCAAAAGGGCGCCCATCGCGGGGATTTTGAGCACTTCCTCGGGCAGCGCGGCCTCGGCTGGCAGTTCTTCGGGCTCGGGCGCGGCCTGGGGGTCAATCGGGGCAACCGGGGCGGCATCGGCCACCGGTTGAACGTCACTGGGCATCACGGGCATATATTCAAGAGGTGGGCCGAATATCGGAATTGTTAACGGTGTTTTCGTCGTCGGGTTCCGGCTCGGCGTTGTCTTCGTCAAGGACGGGGAAGTGGCGCTGCGCCCCCGCCACAAGGCGGGAGAGTTCCTCGGGGGTGAGGTTGAAGTCTTCCAAGGTCAATTCTTTCATGGCATTTCTGGTAATACTAATTGCTTGACTCTACCACCCTTTGGCTTTTTTTCAACCTCTTTGAGCGAGAGGTGGCCCTCGGGGGTCTTGGTCGTTTTCGCGATGAGCGAATTGTAGTCGGACTTCTCCTTGCCGGCGGACTTAATCCAGCCCTGCTTCTCGTAATGGTCTTTTTCAGCGAACCACAGGATGGCCTGCAACGCGTCCGCCTGGATGCCGTGCTTGTCGGCGACGTCCTGCATGGCGTCCTGGCCAAAGAAAAACTCCGGGTCCGCGATACCGGTCTCGTTGGCGGACTGAATGCGCCACGGCTTGCCGGATTGTTCGTTGGACAGGCGATGCAGCAACCGCATCGCCCACACGTCGATGGTCGCCTTAAAAGACGCACCCGAAAGGTTGCCGGTGAAGTTCGGCGTCTTGGGTCCCTCGACGCTTTGCAACCACGAGCGGTCCAGCACGCGCAAAACTGCGCGCGAGTTCATGCCGAACTTTTTCCCGGTGGACTTCGTCGGGATAAGGTTGTTGGACTCCTGCCACCAACCCAAATATTCCCGGAGGCTGGGCTCGGCGATGCCCTTCTTTTTGTTCTTGGCCTCTTGCGCAGCGAATTCGGCCTCGGTGAGCTTGCCCGCGTCCCGCTTCGCGACTAGGCGTTCTTGTTTCTCGCGCAGCTTGGTCTCCATGTAATCGGAAATGTCGCCGGCGGCAAACTTCTGCTTGCCTTCCTGATATTTCCGCAGCATCGCGTCATAAGAACCCTTCTTGAATTCGTTGTAGGCGGCGAGCGCGTCCTTGAAGTTCGGACCGACCAACTGTTGCGGTGAGGTGGCGCCCAATAACTCAGCAAAAAGCTGCATGTCATCGCCCAAAAGTTTCTGGGCCTTCTGGCGATACTCAGAATACCAAGTCTCCCCAGCATGCACGTCGGGGTTCTTCTTCGCCTCTTCATACGCGGCGTCGATTTTGTCGGCCAGCGCCTTGCGATACGCCTCTTTCGAGCCGGCTCTCTTTGCGAGGTCCGAGTTGAACAGGTCGTAGGGCCGATTGACAGGAAGGGGCTCACCGTCCCACTGGGCCATGTAGTTCCCCTTCTCGTCCTTCTGGAATTCCAACTGGTGTGCCTCAGGAAAAGCTTTGGACTTCTCGATTTTGTTCGTGACGTAGTCGTTGTATTCCGGAGTGCCGGGTTTCTTTTTCTGCGTGACGTTAGCGACCTTGGCTTCTTCCTTGGTCAGGTAACCGCCGCGTTGCTCAGACAAGGACTGCTGTTCGCTGCGGTTCCAATCCTCGCGCTCTTGCTCATTGCGCCGGACCTCTTCACGCGCGGCCTCGCGCACTTCCATTCGTTCTGGCTCGCGCTGCATCACCCGCTGCAAAAGACTCGGACCCTTCTCCTTGACGAAGTCCGGCATCTTTCCTTCGACAAGTTTGCGTGCGGCCTTCAGGGTGTCCTGAGGGCTTCGCAAGGGCGTGTGTCCGGAGCCACCCGTGTCCACAACTTCGCCGGCCTCGGCATCCCAAACGGCTTCCTGGTTATTTTTTTCGGCGAACGCGAGCGTGTTCTTGCTGTGCTTTTTGTCCACGGCCACGTTCAGGTCAATCGAGGTCATCGGCTCGCCATTCGGACCTTTGGTCTCCAGATTGAACACGCCGATTTTGGCTTCCGGCACGCCTTCCAAAACGCCCTGATAGTATTTCACCACCGCAGCGACCCGCTCCGCGGACAGTTGGTCACGCGGAATGTTCTTGCTGGCGAGCGTGACGATGTGCAGCGGCTTGCCGGCAATGTCCGCGACCGACCCGTCTGGCTCAAAAGTCTCGCCAAACTTCTCGCCGCTCTTGACGGCTTCGAGAGCGTCCTTCATTTTCTCCTGGGACAGGAATCCCCGGCGTCCTTCAAACTCATTCGCCTCGAGTTCACCCGTGCGCGCGACGTTGCCGCGCTCCGCAGGTTCAAACTGGCCGATTTTGACGGAGTGCTCCAGCGCCTGGGCGCGGTCTAAAAACTTCTTGGATTTTGTATTGAATCCGTCGGTCAGATACCCGGACGAATACAAACCTGAGGGGTCTGGGTCCGTCAGGTTCACGCCTTCGGGCAAGTCTTTGACCTCGCCCTTGCGCGCCGCTTCGTAAAAGTGGTCGAGCGCGTCCCCGTGCCACGAGCCGGTGAACACCTGCCCGCCCTTCGTGCGGATGGACGCCGTAACGATTGGGTCCGGTCCTTCGCTCGGTTTTTCTTCCGTCAGGAATCCCTTGCGAGACTCAGGCGTGGCAAAGGGCGGTTTGCTTTCCGGACGCATGCGGCGCCAACCGGCGGGGCCGGCAGCGGAGCCCGTATCCGTAGCGGCCTCGACCGCTTCGCGGAAAAATTGTGCCTTGGTGGCGTCGGCGGACGCACGGTCCAGAGCGTCGAAGTTTCCAGCACGCACTTCGGCCATCGACGCCTGGGCGGTCTTGGCCGCGGCCTCCTGGGCATCCATGAGCGCGCGAAGGTCCGCAGGATTTTTCAACCCGAGACCCAGCTCAAAAGCCGTTCCGGTAAGCGTTCCCTTGGGGCCGAAAAATTGTTGCCATTCTTCGGGGGACGCTTTGACCACGTCGCTGATGGTTTCGTTCACGGGCTTCTCCGTGAGGAACCCGGCGCGGGTGATGTCGGTCGAGCCACCGCGGCCCGTGAGTTCAGGCCGGCGTTCGGCGCCAATCAAGTCAGTGGCGTTGAGCCGCTCGACAACAGTGTGCAGGTCTCCCACCGGCATGCCGGCAGCGCGTAATCGATTACGCAGAGGATTGGTTTCCTTGACCTCGACAGCGCCGCGGCCCTTGGTGACCTTCTCCGGGTAAACGGGAATGTTCACGCCGCCGGCGATGCGTTCGCTTTCCAGCCCCTGGGCCGCGCGAATCTCCTGCGCCTTGATGTTGGCCGGCAGACCCTTTCCAGCGCGCGCGGTGACCGGTGGCCCGGTCTCCTTGCCTTGGAGAAGATTGAGCCACTGCTCTTTTGCAGTGCCCAGCGAAACGCCTTCGCCCTGCTCGGCTGGAATCGACGCTCCCAGTTCTTCGGCAGGCCGCACGAGCTTCTCGCCGCCGCCACGGAAGCCGCGGTCCTGGTTATCCCAATAGGTGTTAAGGTCCGCCAAAAGCTGGTCTGCGCCCGCCTGGGTCAGTGCCCCAGAGGCATCGGTCTCCCAGGGAACTTCCTCGCCGGCTTTTTTCGCCCACTGCACGGCGCGGTCCACGTTGGCCAAAACTTTGTCGGTGCTGCGCGCGATGAGCTGAGGCTCGCCGGACTTCATCGTCTCCCAACGCGTTGGACGCATCTCTTTCGAGTGTTGCTCGCGCATTTCCGGCGGCAGCCCTCGGCCAGCTTCAATTTCAGCTTCGCGCTCAGGCTCCGTCGGTTTAAAAGTCTCGGTAGGTGCGCCAGAGTGTTCGACACGCAGGCCGACCTTTTCGTCCATCGCTTGGTTGACCGTGTCCACCACGGCACGATTACCTTTGTCCTCGGCCCACTTCATCGCCACGCCGGTGTTGGTCACCTCAGCGCGCTTGGCCGACTTATCTGAACGAACCGCCGGCTGACCTTCCACGGGTGCCGGCGCGGGAGGGGGCGCAGCCGGGGCCGCTTCAGGTGTGGCCGGCGGTTCGAAATTAAATTCTGGTTGTGCCGATTCGACGGGAACCTGCACCTTGGTCTCCGACGGCGGCTCGGCGGGCTTCACCTCGACGGGACCCTCAGCCTTGGCTTCCGGGACCGCCGGCTTCACCTCGGGAGCGGTGGCCTGCTGCGCAGCGAGATTTTCCCGCTCACTTAAAATATCCCCGGATGCCTCGACGAGCCGCTTGCGCAGAGAGTAGGAGGGCTTGATGTCCAGGCCAGGAGTTTTACGCCCGGCGGTCATGTCAACGCCCAGCGCGTTGCCCAAGGCCAGAGACGCATCGAGTAACACCTGCTTGAACCCTCGGCGCGGGGCAGGAAGCCCCAACGACTCGAGCGAGGTGTTATACAAAAGGTTCGCCCAGTTGTCCGCGATGAATTCGCTTTCGACTTCGTCCGGCGTCATCTTCCGGTTGAGCTGGGACTCGTAGTGTTCCTTGAGCTGTTGCAGCTCGTCGCCAGAGTAAGCCTCGCGCACTGCGTCGTGCAAAGATTTTCGCGCGTCGGGCGCCATGACGGACTCCAAAACATGGGAGACCTCATGCGGCGCGTCTTCGGCTGCTTTAACCAGCGTGACCATCTCACCGCCGCCGGCGTCATCGGCCATGTAAATTTTCGAGATGCCGCGAGTCTTGGCTTCCTCGGCTACCGCAGCCGCCTGCTCAGGCGTCAGCGGCTGACCGCCATTCGCGCGCACCGTGTCGTTCTCGATGGCCTTTTGATACGCGGCGTCGTCCACCAAGAAAAGCTTGCGACCGAACGGCCGCAGCGTTTCCCTCAAACTGTTCACCATGTTACGCGCGTTTTCCGGAGCGTTGGCGGATGCCTGCTCGTGGACCGCGTTCATCGACGAAAAGTTGTCGTAACCGGGGGACTCGGTTTTCTCCCAGGTAATTTGGCCAGGGTCAAAATACCGCTTGGCGCCGGCCTCGGCCACCGCGCCTTTTACCCCGCGCACGGTTCCATGAACGGCGCCGCCCACTGCGCCGACACCAAGGATGCCACCTTGCGGTTCATCGGTGGCGAAGGCAAGTGGAGCGGTCGCCGCTGCACCTTCAAGTGCGCCTACCACGGGCGGTTTAACAACGCTTCCGACGGTCTTGGCCGCATTAAGAACTTTCGCGCCAGTCGTGTTTTCCAGACCGAGCAGCAACTGCTTTCCTTCGGACTGTCCACCAGCCATACCGGCTTCACCCACCTCACGCAAGAGTTGCCCGCCTTTCTCGATAACTTTGGCCGCAGCCTTTCCAACGCCGGCAGCCGCCAGCGCCTTGAAAAAGTTTCCGGAAGCAAGACCAGCCGCGGTCAAGTAAGGAACGCTCACCGCGCGCCCGGCAACTTGTCCGGCGACCTCGGCACCACGTCCAGCGACCGCCGCGCCCTTGGCCGCAGCTTGTCCAGCCGCGCGGCCGAGGTAACCCAGAGCCGCCTGGGCGCCGGCATCGTTGACCGCGGTAAAAATCACGCGACCGCCCAGCGTCACGCCCTTCAAGCCTACGCCAGTGGCGACGAGCGTGATGGGGTCCGTGAGACTCAGTAGCTTGATGTTTTCCGGGTTGAGTTCGACACCTTTGTCAACGAGGTCTTTGACGCCTTCGCCGGTCGCGAGACCTTCGACGGTTTCGCGCCAGCCGATATCTTTGAACAGCTCGTTCTTGAGTTCATCGTCAGAAATTTTTCGCCAGTCTTTTTTGCCTCCGAATTCAAAGGCGGGACCGACCAGCTTTCGGGTCCCTTGTCGCACCATGTCCTGGAGCGACCCAACGGCGGTCTGCGTGCCCGCGATTGCTTCAGCGATTGCCGCTTCCTTGGCATCCTCGGTCATGTTCTCCCATTGAGCGTGCTTCTCAGGGTCCAACCGCTCGCCTCGGAATTTCTCCGTGACAGCGTCCACCAGAGGGGCCACCGCGATGTCGCTAATGTTCTCCAACCGTTTTGGAATCGACTTAACGATGTCCTTCAGAAGCGGCAAGGTGTCCTTCTTGACAGACGCCACGGTCTTTTTAAGCGTGACCCCCTCAGCCTGTGCCTCGCGATAAGTATCCAGCGCCTTCTGATACCGCTTCGGGTCGCTGAAGATGTTGTCCTTGTTCGCGTGAATGAAATCGTGAATCTTAAAATTCGGGTCGCGCGCCAAATCCTGCGGCGTGCGTTCGTCGAGCGCGTCAGCCTGCCGTTGGCCCTTGAAGGGGTCTGCAACCTCCTGCTCGCCAGAAAACTTATCGGCCTGCTGCTCGGCAGCAAACGGGTCCGCCGGAGCCGGCGGCTTTTCACCGGGCGCCAACGGCGGGCCAGGAATTCCCTTCGCAGAAAATGCTTTTCGCATCTCGTCGCGCGCGGCCTGCAACGCTTCCGGGGTCAGCTTTCGGGGGTCCGTAGACGGAACCATCGTCCCACCTGGAACCGCCACCGGCGCGGGGTTGACAGGGATATCCGTGAACTGTTCGCCTTTGGCGATATCCTCCAGAACGGGCATAGATTATTGAGCGGGCTTGTATTTCTTGTTGACGAACTTTCGCCCGTCGGGAGAAAAATAGAACTGCGCGGTCTCGGGTGCCTCGTCGGGCGAGTTTACCGTGGGAATCTGCTGCACGAGCTTCTCGCCGGCTCCGGTCGCCGCGCCCGCACTTGAAGGACCGACTTGCGGTGCTGGTGCGGACGGCGCGGCGCCGGCAGCCGCTGGAGGCTGGGCTTTCGCCCTGGCAGCCTCACGTTCTTCAAACTCTCGAATCATTTCCTGATGCTCGACTGGCACCACAGAACCCGTGGCATGCCCGCCCGTCTTCTCCTGGGCGGTGAACTGCTTGATGATTGGCGCAACGTTGATGAGCTGTCCATCCACCACGTCTTCCGACGCGGCCAACAGTTCGGTTCGTTGTTCCGGAGTCAAAATCGTTCCGGACAGGACCTTGTTATACAGGCCCTTGATTTTCTCCGGCACGCTTCGCGCGTTCTCGACGGTCGCATACTCGCCTTCTCGCACAGTGGAGCCAGGGTCCAAAATTTTCATCCAGGAAAAAATCGCGGCTTGGTCACGGAATGGCGAAGAGTTCTTCGTCGTGTTGAGCGCGCGCAAAAGCTTGTTGTAGCCGGAATGCACCTTATTGAATTCGTGGACTGGAGGCTGCGCGGTATACTCTTTGCGCAGGGGTTCCGTTTGGGGAGCCTCGGTGCTCACCGTGCGTTGCCCGCTGACCGGTTGCCCGGTCTTCGTGACCATCTGACCAGTCACCGTCTTTTGGCCCTGCGGGTTCACCGTCGTGGTCGTCTGCTCCGTTGCGCCAACTAAAAGCTGTCGGTCCAGGTCTCGCTTCTCCTTTTCCTGAACGGCAGCCTGAATATTCTTGAGCGCGCTCGGGACATCCAGCGTTCCGTCCAGGCGCATAGGCAGCTCGAAGCCCTCGTGGCCGGCCGTCTCAGCGTGCAGCTTGGCGATGGCCTCGGGCGAGCCGCCCTGTTTCACATTCTCCAACTCCTGGCGCGCCTTGCGGGCTGCGGTCTCGTGCATGAGCGGGGCGAGCGCAGTGCTGGTCGCCTCGTCGCGCAGCATTTTCCGCGACTGCAAATAATGAATCAGGTCCTCGGAGTCCAGCTCGTTCAAAACATCGCGCGTGGGCTTCTTGCGAAACTCCGCTTCGTATTTTGCTTTGAGCGCCTTGAAACGTTCGGTAGGCATAAAAAATTATTGTAGACCAAAGACCGGGATGTCAGAACCAAACCCTAGCGAGCTTCCGCCCGTGCCAGGACTTCCGCCGGACTCCTGAAATTGCAAGCCGGACATTCCGCTCGACGTGGGCGTGGTCGTCGCCTGGGGCGTGGCACCGGGCGCGGCGTCAGGTTGACCCGGAAGCTTCTCATCCAAAATAGAACGGGCCGCGGCCTTCTTCGCCAGCTCGTCCTCTTTTTTGTCCGCGTCCGTCTGCGTCTTGGCGGCTCCGGCATTCGCAGCCGGGGCCGATTGAAACTTTTGCAGGTCTCCGATGGATTGCACCAACGCACTCATCGCAGCGACTTTTACGTCGGTGTTTACTGGAACCAATGGAATGTCCAACGGCATATTACGCCCTCGCGTGCTTCAGTTGTTTGATTTCCTGGACCAGAGCTTTGACACTGGCCAGAGCCACACCGATTGCGTCAACGACGGGGATGGTCGTGGCATCACCCTCGCCTGAACCGAAAAGCTTGTCCCAATCCTGGGCCATCGGACCGGTATGCCGGCCCTTGGGGACGTCCTTGACGCCTTCCTTGTAGTCCCAGTTCGAGACGTTGAGCTTCTCGACCTTCTCCAAAATTTTCTTCTCGTCCACGGGCTCGATGTTTTCCTTGGCGTTCTTGTCGGACAACATGGACATCGCGCCCATTGACATGGACGACCCGCCACCGCTTTGTCCGCCGCCGCCACCGTAGGCGCCCTGCGCTTGCCCGCCCCAATTGCCGGCGGATTGATTAAGGGCGGTGTCGCGGATGCGCGCAAACTCCAGCGCGCGCCACGCGTCCAAGTTCGCCTTCTGTTGACCGAGTTCCCGTTGCGCTTGTCGCGCGCCGAGGTCCAGGTTCAAAACTTCGCGGCCCGTGAGCCCGGTGCCCGTGCCCGCTTCGGTCGTGTTGGCCAGATTGAAAATCGCGGCCGAACGAGCCAGACCTTCGCGCTCGGACGACTGAATCGTCGGAAAAATCGAGGACAGAATCTTCGCGCGGGACTCCTGCAAACTCTGCGCGGTGTCCGAGAGCTTGGCCGCTTCGAGTGAGCGGGACTGCCGAAGTTTTTCGCCCTCGCTACCGAGGACCTTGGACATCACGCCGCCAACCGACCGCTCGGTGGGCTTGATTCCCGCCTGGGCCGCTTGGCCAACGCCAGCGCGCACCAGCTCGGCCTGATACTCCGCAGGCAGCGAGCCGCCCATCGAGAGCACGTCGTTCGCTCGCGCGATGACATTCTTCTGGAGCCGGTCCAGCTCGGGATTCTTGTCGATGTTTTCCTTAAAAAGCTGACCGGCCACGCGAGTCGATTCGAGTCCGGAGACGGGGGTCTGCGACTGGGCCAGGATATCCCGGCGGGCCTGCTGGCCGGCGGCATACATCTCGGGCTCGTATTCTTTCTGAAGCGCGACACGGCGGTCGAGGTAACCCTTGTCGTATTGTTGTGTCAACAAGGTGATGCGCGACAGGTCGTAGTCCTCGGTCAAGGCTTTGCGCTGGGCGACGATGCCGTTACGTTGGGCGGCATACGCCTCTTTCATCGCCTTCTCGTCAGTGAAGCGTTCGGCGATGGACGCCGCTGTTCCAATGATTGCACCCATAAATTATAGTCGTTTCCTGAAACCAAGCTCGACTACTTCGTAGCCTTGCTTCTCAAACATCCCGCGTCCACCGTCCTTATCGACGGAAAACATATGACCATGCACGAGGTTGGTGCATCCGTGCGCGCGGGAATCCCGCTCGGCCTGCTTCAACATAGCTTTTCCAAAACCCTGCCCGCGGACCTGTGGGTCCACCCAAAGGAAAACCATCGTCCCAGTCATCTCGCCGTTGAACGTGTCCTGCATGTAGGTCACGCCATAAACTCCGACCGTATATCCGCCAACCATCAGCACGCGGATTGTCGCGACACCGCGGTCAAGCAGCGGCGCCCATACGCTCTCCAGCGCCGCCATGTCGAACGTTCCGGGATACTTCACGTCGTCGAAGTATCTCGCGAACAGAGCGCGCAGGTGTTTCAGCCCGTGTGACCGGGCTTCCACCAAATCTAGTCTTTGACTAAGTGCCATAACCAAACCGTCGGTTGAACCGTATTGTGACCCGTCGCCGCAGTTGTGTAGCTGGGCGCGTCTTCGATGGTGAACTGCTTGCTCGTCACCAACTGCGTTCCAGTCGAGCCCAGGCTTACGCCAGTCTGACTTCCGTTCGGGTTCGAGTGCGTCGCGCGAATCGTCTGCGAATTCGGCGGCGTTGGGCTCGGGATGCCCGCGTTCAAAATCTCAGTGTCGGCATCCTCGACGCGGAACAACACCACGTTCGCGTTCACACTGTTGAGCAGGGTCGCGTGACCAATCAGGTGCGAGTGCTGCTGGACTTCCAGCGACCCGAGAACGTGTAGTTCTTCACCGAACGTTTCATTTGCCGCGCGCTGCGTGACGCCGGCGGGCGTGGAGACCGTGTTGACCGGGGAGCTGCCCGCGTCTTTTGCAGCCTGGGCGAGGGTGCGACCGCGCTTGCTCTCGTCGTTGCCGAAGAGGACCGACCATCCAGGGTTCGCGTTCAGGGCCAGCGTCAGGTTGTCCGCCGTCACCGCTTTCACGTCGCCGGGGGTTCCGGAGACCGTGCGCCAAGCGGAGCGTTCCCAGTGAATCAGGACGTTAATGTCCGTGTCAAAATATTGCTCGAGGTCCGCCGGGTTCGTCGGGCGGTTCGCCGTGTTGCCGCTGTTCGGCACGCCGGGGGCGGCGTCCCAGGAATTCCCGTCCCAGCCATACCAGCCCAGTGGCCGGTTGCCGACGGTGCGGAACCAGATGAGCGGGTCCGCCGCGGCGGGGGTGCCTGGGTCGTTCGGCCCGATGAACGCAAACTGCGACAGAGAGTCCGAGATGTCCAGCGGGACGTAGTGCCCCGTGTCGATGTCGAACACATACAACTTCGTTCCGTTTTTGAACCACGGGCCGGAGTTGCTGGCCGGTTCCACGTCGCCGATGACGAAAAAGTTGGTGCCGACCGGGGACTGGATGTCCATCCGCTCGAGGATGGCCGCGAAGTATTCCTGCGGCGTCCCTTCGAAGTCGGGCGGCAACTGTGTCGCGACGATGACTAAATTAGTTTTCTGGAGCGGCATAAATTAGGGTCCTCGGCGTTCCAGCGCGGCGACGCGGTCCTGCAACGCGAAAATCATCGACAGCAAAAGCTGTGTCGGGTTCTCCAGATACAGAGCCAACTCATCGGCTCGCCCGTTATCAACCAATTCCCCGAAGGTCTTGAGCGACTCGTCAGTGGCGATGGTATACAACGAGCCATCGGCCTTGTGAAAATCGCTCTTGAACGCGTCGGTCATCTTTTCGAGACCCTGTTGGGTTTCGAGCGGCGTGGGTTTCCGGTGCGGGTTCGGAGGGGGAGCCCCACCACCGTTTCCGCCATTGCCGTTTCCGTTTCCGTTGTTATTCGGGTTCGCCATATTATTCGCACGTCGGCACTACGACCGCCAAAGTTTCCGAGGGGTTCGACTGTCCAAACTCGCCGAACGCCACGACTTGATAGTAAAAGGTCACGCCGTCCTCCACGTCCTCCGCGAACGAAAGGCCGTCCACCGACTGACGGTAGACAAACGGACCAACCGGGTCGTCCGCGCGCAGGACGTTGTAACCCAGAGCGCCCGTTACGGCATCCCAGGTCAGCGTCACCACTCTCGGACAATCACTCACACTCGATTGCAAATTCGTCGGACCCGCCGGCGCGTTGACCGGGATAAACCCGGACACGTCGCTCCCGGACCCGCTACCGCTTTCCTCGGGGCCGAGTTGGCAGATGAGCGGCGACCGGTAGTTGATTCGCAACTGCCGGCGCGTAATTGCACGCAATGCATCATACTGCATCATAGCCCGAGTCCCGTCGAAATTAAAATCGGCAAAGCCTCTTCCAGTTTTCGCGCAGCTTTTCGCCGAGCGGTCGTGGTCGCGATTTTGTCCGCGTCGTCCTGGCTAATCACAGACTCGCCGTAGCCGGTGCCCACTTCCGTAATCCCCTGCTCGGTCAGCGTCACCGTTCGGTTGCTCGTGAACAGCGGAATGTTCTCGTTCAGTGCCTCGACCGAGTCTGAAGCGGCTCCGTCGAATCGCACAAAATTTTGCTCAGGTCCTTCGTCTTCTTCGCAGCGGCCCGAAAGTTCTTTGTTCGGGCTGACTGAACCCGGCGTCCCCGGCGCGGGCTCCAGGTATAAACGAATTCCACGCACAGCACCAGGACCAGAGCCAACAATGAGAAGTTGAAAAGATTCATCCAGGAAGTCCAGCATTATGCTTTCAACATCGCACGAGGACAAGTCCTCTGACGAGGCGAGCAGCCGTCCGTCCTGGGTCCGGAGCGCGCGCACTTGCTTTTTGAAAGCAAAGATTTTTTGGTCACTCGTAATGTCGTGGCCAATGCGAAATGAACCGCGGGGCGCTTCGATTCGTTTCGTCAGTATCCGTTTGTATCGTCCCCGGTGCGGCCCAGCCCAGAAGACCCCGAGGTCCACCGTCCCGGCCAGCTCGGACAGGTAGATGTCCGCATACAAAACTTTCTTGTCCTTGAGCGGGATGTCCGCGCTATACGCGCGCGTCTCGACATACCAAGTAATCGGGCACCCGTCGTCCAGCCGGTCCGGAGAGAACGCTTCCCACAACCGGTTCTGCCCGTCGTAATCCACGCTCGCGTAAAAAATCCGGTTCGAGCCGGCGAACAGACCGTAGAACCATTCCACGGGCCGAGTGCCAGTCCAAAAAGAGTTCCATGCGAATGGAGATTTTTGCTCCTTGCGCTGGAAGGTCGCGCCGTCCAGGCACCACGTATGGGTGTTGTAGCGGTCGCAGTATGGAACCGACACCAGAAGGTAGTTCTCGAAGAACCCACTGGCCACGCCGTTAAGGTCCTCGCCCAGGCGGGATTTGCTTTCCGCCATTTCGTTGTCCTCGTAAGGAGTGACAGACGTTTGGCGAGTGAGCATGGCCGCGTTGACGTTCGTCAAGCCCTGCGCAGAATACCACCACAGCAGGCCGTGGAGAAGCGCAATCGAACGCGGCGAGACGCAGCCGACCTCAGGAAACTGAATGAACTGAAAGTTGGGCGTGGTCGCCCAGAGAGTGCGGTCCCGAATTCCGGACTGGATTAGCGTCGTGGAATCTTGGGTGAAAACAAACAGTGAAGCCAGTTCCGCGTTCGCCGTCGGTTCCGCCAGCGCCGTAATTTCTCCAGGAAGCGTGAAAGCCTCGATGGTCGCGAAATATTGGGGCTCGAGGAAGTGCCGCGGGTCATAAATGTCAGACGCGAAAAGTTTTGCTCCCTGCGCAACCCACAGTCGGTCGCCGCTCCACGCCATCGGTCCACCGAGCTTGATGTTCGCGTCGTGCTCCGCGTTGAAGCCGTCGAACACCGCCGGCGCCGTCAGCCCGCCATCCTGGATGATTACCAGATTGACCGGGGGCACCAGCCGGAGCGAGTTGTCGTCGTTGCGCGTCACGGCCTGTTCCGCCTGGACGAAGAAAAGCTGGCGAGCGGTCGCGGAGAATTGAATCGCGAGCTGCCGATACGTGCGATACGGATACTCGGACAGATACACGTTCCCGTCCACGGCGAACAGAATCGACTCGATGCCGACCTTGGGCCGGAAGACGAAGCCGCCTTGGAGGTTGCCCGGCGGCATCACGAACTTGCACCGATAGCCTGGACGACACTGCACCACTCCACCGCGGTTGACGGTGTTCATGCTGCGGGCGTAAAAGCCTGGGCTCAACTGATTCGAGTCGGACATGGAATCCATGCCGCCTAGAAACGTCAGCTCCCCATCCTCGGTTCGTGGCGTCACTGATTACAAACTCCCGACGTATTCGCTGTAGTTGCCCTTGTCATGGCCGTTTTTCAGACGGTCAATCAGGTCGCGTTCCTCGCACTTGCCGTCGGAGTATTGAAAAATCTCCTGGGGCGCGGGGACGTTTGCGTTCGTCTTCGCGTTCTCCACGGAACCGCTCGACGGCGCCTTGCCCATGTCTTGTTTCACGTTCTTCATGTTAGTCTACGTTCCAGTCGTCTTTTTGTGCGATGCTGTTGCGGTCTTCCACCTGCATCGGGAGCGCGTTTGGACTGGTCAGAGCGCCCTCTTGTTCGGTCAAAATTCGTGTGGCGTGCGCCTCGAACTGCATGCCGTTGGCAACGTCCGAGTCGATGTAAAACTTCACGGCCTTCATCGCGAGCACGAGCGCGAACCGACTGTGAAGCAGGATGCGCGTATTCGGGCTAGTCACCGTGAACGATTTCTTGCGATACAAAATCCGGACCCAGGGGCAGCCGCGGGAGATTTTGATGCGACGATACCGCGGAACAACTTCTTCCGGGTCGTAAATTCCGATGAGCGTGCCGCTGCTAGACGAGTTGTCGAACGTCGAGAGACGAATGATTCCGTCGGAGCGTTCCTTGACGATGTTCGTGATTCGGCCGACAATCGGGTCCGTAGAGGCGGGCACCGCGTAGCCAAAAATCGTGGGCACCAACAGACCGTCGGTCCACACACCGTTTTCCAGCGTCTGGAGCGGCTTGTTCTGGTTGTCAAAACCGAACACGCGCAGTTCCCGGTTGGAATCGGACGGCTTGTCCACGAAAGCGACCAGCCGGCCAGGGCAAATCAGGTCCTTGTAGGTGACCGCGGGAAGCTCGTCGAACCAAGAATAATCGCAGCGGGTCTTGCGGTCGCCTGGGCCGTTCAGGTGCCAGGAGAATAGTTCGTTGTGGCCGAGCGCGGGGCGCCCAGCAAGGTTCACCCCAAAAACGGTTTCGACTTCGTTCGGGAGCGTGACGCAGTTGTTCTGAACGCAAACGTCAAGCGCGCCAACGAGAGGGTCGATGTCGCCCTTATTGGCCAGCAATCGAATCGCGTCAGTGATATATCGGAATAGCTTTTCTTCCTTGCAGATTCCGAAAATGTCCCTGGCGTCGTCGAGAACATCTTGAGCTTGGAACATATTATGTGCCGGACCCCGGCTTGCCTTTGCCCATCTCCGCTTTGATGCGGTCCAGAGATTCGGCGCCGCTCTCCGCGTCGCCCGAGCCTTTTACCATGCCGTCGATGAGCCGGCGGCGTCCGTGAACGTTGCGATGCTGGTCCACCACGTCATTAAACTCGTCCGAGTCGCCCTTGCCGGCCTCCAACAGCTCGCGGCCTCGCGTCTCGAGGTCCCCCTTCTGTTTGTCGAGGTTCCGGATTTCCGACTCGTAGTCTACCCCAACCGTTTTTCCTGCGCCTCCGTATGGCATAAAATCAGTAGTTTTCCGAAACTTCTTTGGCGTGCCGGTCCAAGGCCTCGGAGCCGGACTCTTCCGTCTCGTCCTCTTCAACCTCGCCTTCCTCGACAGACTCAATGGACTTGATTTCCAGGTCCACCGTATAGAGCGGCTTGGAGCCCCGTTTGGACTTGCTCTCGCCCTTTTTGACGAACTTGATTGTCAGCTCCCCAGCCTCCGGAAGGTTGTAATCCGTAGGCCATTCCAGGTGCAGGGTTGGATACATCTTTTTGTCCATCGACACGGAGCTTGGCCCCATGTCCATCTTGTATCCTAGGTCCATTGGCATTTTCATCATGTAAGAAGTGTTGATTTCCAGCCGTTTGTCAAGCCATCTTCCATACCGCGATACCGGCAATTTCGATGGGCGTGGTGGCATGGCTCCACCAGATGTTGATACTGTCCAGGGCGCCCGCCGATTCGTCGAAGGTCGCCGACTGGGTGGACGCATTGCCGTCATACCACCATCCGGTGTTGTAGGTCGCCGTGTCCGGGTTCTGGATTACCGCGAGCAGGTCACCCCAATCCAAAAATTGTTCCGTGCTGCCGCCAGTAGTTCCTGTCGGCGACGGACCCTGAACAAACATGCCGTAGGTTGCGCTGGCCGAAAGCCGTGCGCGCTTGATGTCAAAAACGTTCAAGCAAAGAGCCGTCGAGCCCGCGGCAGGGTAGCCCTTCATTGAAGAGGAACCGCCGTAGTCCGTGAAGGTGTTCACCCGTTTGGATGACGCGCCCGCAAAAGTTGCGGTATACACGTTGACATCGCTTCCAGCCGCGTGCGTGTATTGGTTCGTGTTAAGGGGCCGAGTTCCACACCCGATGTAATTTGTGCAGGTCGTGCTGCCCACCCCGTTGGTGATTCCCGAGCACACCCCAAATTGAAAATCCCCAGTGATGGTCGCCGCCCCGCTGATGCGTAGCAAAAGACCGACGCGGATGCGCTTCCACTTTTCTCCCCAAATCATTTTGCGCTTGAATTCTCCTGGGCCGGCCAGCGACAATCGCTTGTCGCTTCGTCCATCTGGCATCGTCACCGAAACAATGGTCGCTCCAGACGCCGCCCCCGAGCCGCTCCACCCCGAGCCGCTCGTAAAGTTGGAGATTGCTCCAGTCGCGTAGTCATCAAAATTCTCAAGCGCGAAAGAATCAGTAACGAAGGACGAGCCATTCGTCCCGCCGGCGCCCGTCGGCCCCGTTGGACCTGTCGGCCCAGTCGGACCACTCGCGCCCGTGGCCCCGCTCGCGCCCGTGGCCCCCGTCGGCCCCGTGGGACCTGTCGGACCTGTCGGGCCACTCGCGCCGGCCGAACCCGCGGGTCCCGTGGGTCCAGTCGGCCCAGTTGGACCATTCGCGCCCGTCGGACCTACGGGACCTGTCGGACCCGTCGGACCGGTTGGCCCGGTCGCGCCATTTGTTCCGTTGGTTCCGTTGGTGCCAGCGGCCCCCGTCGGACCCGTTGGCCCTGTCGGACCTGTTGGCCCTGCAATATGGTTCAGGTCATTGACGTGCAGCCGAAAAAGCTGAATCACTCCACCCGCGTTGAGTTTTCCAATCAGGATGTGACCGTCGTCCGCCGTGGTAATTGGCGCGTTCTCGTAAAACTCTTCGAGGGCGTAATTCATGTTAGTAAATCTTGTGAACGGCCATGCCGCAGATTTCCAGCGGGTGCGTGCCGTCCCATCGGATATTCAGCGAGTCGAACGCGCCGGTGCTCTCGTCATCTGCGAAGGCGTTGGTAACCGTGCTGGCGCCCGTGAGCGTCACAATCGTGTCATCCTGCGCGAGAGAGCTGTTGTTCGCGCTGTCCATAATCGAATGGAGCAGCGAGCGTTTGCTCAGCGAGAATTCCGCCTGGGTCACATTCGTCGAGCGCATGCCCCAGGAGTATGAAACAGACGAAACGGAGCTGGCGAACACGGGCCGCGAGACTTCCAAAAATAAAATCGTGCGCAGAGCCTCCGTGGATGCGAATCGCCGACCATCCGACCCGCTTCCTCCCCCTTGGTCTACTGGGGCGCCAGCGCCGCGTTTCGTTACGAAGCGCGTGCTGACACTCTGCGCGAAAAAGTCCTTGGTCGTGCCGTTCGTAAACACCCAGGAGTTCACGTTCGTAGGGTCGAAATAAATTCCGATGGCGTTGTCGGTCGTCCCGCCGAATGGATTCGTGGTGCCCGAGCACAGACCGACAAACCCATTCGCGGTGAAAGTTGATGCACCGTTGACTCGCAGCAACAGTGCGATTCGTAGCCGATGCCAGTCGCTGCCGACATAAAGTTTTCGTGCGAATTCGCCGGAGGATAAACTCAGGCGACGCTCGGTGCGACCGTTCGCGATGTTTCGCTGCACGATGGTTCCGCCCGAGACAACGCCGGCGGTGTCCCAACCAAATCCACCGCTCGGAGCGACAATCGCGCCTGGGTCGTATTCCTCAAAAAGGTCCAGGGACAAGCCGTCGGGATGAACCCACTCATCCGAGCTGTCCGCCCCGTTGGCGCCCGTCGGACCCGTCGGCCCAACGCTGCCCGCCGCGCCCGTCGGGCCAGTAGGCCCTTCGGCACCGACGCCCGGCAGACCTTGTGGGCCTGCCGGACCGGTGGCGCCCAGTTTGTCGGGCGCAATTTTCTTCGTGATGTAGGGCTTCGGGGCTCCCGGCGGCTGGCGTTCAGCGATGAACAACCATCCCTCGGGATTGGCCTCGGCCCCATTTACGTAATCAGAAACTTTCATTCTCGCAAATCGTCGATGATGGTTGAGCCGGTGACTTCATCCAAAATCGGAAAACCATCTTCGTCCTGGAGCACGTCAATCGATTCGTTGACGATGATGCGTGGGGGCAGCGTGCGCCCCGGCAAAATTTTCGTCGAAGGCCGCGGGAAACACGGATGAGATAAATCATGTTCCGGGTCACGCAGAACTGGATGTGTGCAGTCACTCATTGCAGTCGAATGTATGCCACGACAGAGCCGTCTTGGAAAATTGTCTGCGGGGCCGCGCCGCTAAACGATTGAACGTGGAAGTCGATGATTTGATTGTCCGCAGACGTGGTCACCAGCGCCCAGATATGAACGTAAGTGCAGTGCGTCGAGCCGCCAGTATTCCAGATGATGGTGTCAGGATGTTCACCCCCAGGCACCGGCGTAGCCGTCGTCTGGTTGTTCATGTAAAAATCCCACTCCAAATTGTCTCCGCTTCCAACGTCGTTGAAGCAACGGAATCGCGCGATGACCCAATAGGTCCCCGCGACCGGGAGGTTGACCTCCGGGTCGTCGATGCCGAAAGTAATTTTTTGGTCCGCGTTCGTGACGGTGAAGTCCGTCGCGCCTGTGATGACGACCTGTCCGTTGTCGTTCGTCGTGACGGCGCCCGTCGGCCCTGTGGGACCCGTCGCGCCGCTCGGGCCGGTTGGACCTTGGATACCCTGGGCGCCAGTCGGCCCCTGGGTTCCCGGCGTTCCCGGCGGTCCGGTAATCGTGAGACCCCGAGGTCCGCACGGCAGAACAATCGTGCCGGGGACCGTCACCACGTTCGGTGAGGGGACCGCCTCTATGAGTTGCGCGAAGACCGAGTTCGACACTCGGCTCGTCACAATGTAGTAACCGGAGCCGGGGATGAAAACCGTCTGGCCGACGGTCACACTGGGCGACGCCACAATGTTGAAGTTCACCGTGCCGCCGGAGGAAGGCTGCACGAACGCCGTAAGTAAAATCGTCCAGGGAGTCGGGCCGGCCTCGCCCGCAGCGCCTGGGGCGCCGGTGGGACCTTCGAGCCCGTTGATTCCGTCGCGAAACAGCCGGAGGAAATAACACGCGAGACCCTCGCCGTCGCCGCGCGGGTTGCCGGGCAAACCAATGTCCAGGTTACACGGCAAAATCCATCGGACCTCCCCGTTGATTTCCGTCTTGGTTACTGAACCGAAAAACGCATCGACAAAGTTTTGCAGCGCGCTGGGAAGCGTTTCGCAGTCCGCAGTCGAGGTAGGGCACGACCGGCACGGGTTACACTGCGTCGAACCACAATCAGCCGGGAAGGTCTGATTGCAATCCCCGCATCCCCCGCTGCACCCTTGGCTACCACAATCGCAAGGCATATTATAATTTTTCCTCTCGGTCGTCTACTCCGTTTTTGTTCGCATCGACCAGCCCTTGAAGTTTTCCGTGTCGGTGACTGAACCAGTAAAGGACAACCGCGCCAACGCCGACACCAAGAATCAAGATTTCATTTCCCACGATAAGAGACGGCAAAACAATCATCCCCAAGCCCGCGACGACGATGATGACGCTGGTCGTCACGCTGCCTACAATGGCGCGCAGATACGGATGGAAACTCCCGATGCCGAAAAGCAAAACGAAAATGCCGACCCACATCACGGGGCGCAGCGAACCGAGCTTCGCGGTCATCTCGCGCGCTAAGTCTTTCTGGGCCGCTCCGATTTTAGTGTGGACTTCCTCGGTCGTCACCCCGTTGGAGTCCACGACGCGCTTGTAATCCTGGACGGTGTCATTCTTCGGGTTCTGAGACTGATGAACCTGAATCACCTTGCGCCCGTCGGAGTCCGATTCAATCGAGGCGCTGCCGGGCTTGAGCGGCAGAATCGAACAGCCGGCCAAAAACAAGACGGCCATCAAAAGTGCAACGTTCCTGAGCAGAATCCTGACCCAATGCGGACGTTTTTGTAGCCCGGCCAGAATCGCGGAAGCAAATTCTTCTTGCGAGAGGGCCGACTTCCCTTCTGCGACACGAATAGAATTGTGCAGTTCCACCGTGCGGTCGAACTTACTCACTTCCACCGGCTTCACTTTTTCTGAAACTTTGAGGTCGTCCATAAGTTAATTGGTGATTACCGTCACGCCGCGTCCAATCAAAGTGGCCTTGTCCGCCGCACCCGTCGGGGACGGAGCAGAGTTGGTTCCCCCTGACAAGTCAATCGTCCCCGCCAAATATCCAGCATTCGCCGCATAGCGTGCAAGAACGCCATCCACAGAGGCTTGATTCAAAGCATTGCCACTGTAGTCATCAGTCGAAGCACTGAAGGGCACCATCGAGGACACGTCCAAACTAACGAGGGTGGCGTTGTTTTTGATTGTCACATTTCCTGCCACTGTGACCACTAGCGGAAGAGACAAGTTAGTGAGTAGTGGATTGTTCTCCACTGCCAAATTCGCCCCTATAGAGGGGAGCAACGGAAATTGAAGTCCCGTCGCCGAGGTGCCCGAAACAGTCAACCGATTAAACAGAAGGTTCAGAGTCGAAAAGTTTTTGTTCCCGGAAAATCCCGGACAGTTTTCGAGGTCCAGGATGCCGCATTCAACAAGCTCGGTTAACCCGATGTCTAGTGATACCGGACCAATGTTCGTAATAATTAAAAAACCAAACCCGGTTGCTCCGGTGAGAAGATTGGGGGCGTCGAAAACGGCTAGGTTCGGACAATCAATCAAAACCACCGTGGGCGACGCGACCCCCGGGCCGGCTCCGGGAGCTGAAAAACTTGTGAGCGCGGGCATGTCCTCGAAGTTAACGTGCGGGAGCACCCCAGCAAGAACGGGGAGGGAAATCGTTTCCAGCTCCGCGCACGACGCCAACTCGATTCCCCCCGTGGAATTATTGACGGTAGTCAAGTTGGGGAAGACCAGGGTCTTCATTCCCGTGATATCGACCATAAAGAAGAAAAACAACTGCGTCACCCCGAAAGACACTAGCGCGTTCAGCCCGACACCTTCAATGTCAATGTAGGTATCCGGCCCCCCGACAAGGTTCGGAATAAGTTCATCCGAAGAGGGCGAGCTTCCGCCCGTTGGGTTCGTCGCGGCGATTCGTGCTAGAATGGATTCCAACGAGTCATAAGGAGACACGCGAATTCCCAGGGACCTCGCCACCTTGGCCCATAGCTGGACCTTCGTATCATACGGTCGCGTGGCAATCCCAAACACTGAGGCCAGAATTCGGCCCAGGGATTCGAATGTATTTGAATCGGAGTCGGGCATGTTATGTTCCAATTAAGCCGTGAGTGATGAGGTCGTCAATCAGAGCCTTGACGTGTTGAGCGAGGACTTCGAGCGTCACCGTGCTGGTGGCAAAAGTCGTGCGAGTTGCGGTGCCGGAGGCCGCGGTCCAGCCGGGCTGACGAGTGGAGACCACCTGGGTCCCCGCCGCCTTAACAGCGGACACGTCAATAGCCGCATACCCGGAGTCGTTCCCGAGACGGATTTGAATGTCCGTGCCGCTACGTTTTAGGGCCGGGTTCGTGGCCGCTACGCCACCGAGAGCGATGATGGATTGCGCGGTCGCGGACGAAGTGATGCGAAAGAGTTCCTCTTCCGTGGTCGTGTTCGGCGGGCATGCCTGCCACCGAATAAACGAAGAGTGGTTCGTTCCGCTCTGGGTGCCCTGGGCGTTAATTTGAAATCGGCCAGCCGCTTGGTAGTCCGTCCCGTCCCAGGCGAGACCGCGAATCTGAAAAATTCCTTCATTGCTCGCAACCGGAGCATTCGCATTGCCGCCCGTCCCTCGCTTGCGCATTCGGATAGTCGGGCCTTGCGTATCAGCCGCGATGCGAGTCAAAACCTCGTGGTCAACCTGGGAGCCGGTGATATTCAGCGTCCCGGTCAGCGTCTCGTCCACACCGTTAATCGCCGTCGTGGAGGTGAGCGTCGGGACCGTGAGCGTGCCAGACATCGTGTCGCCGGCCTTGTTCACGGGCGTGTAGCCCAGGGCGCCGGTCACGTCCGCCGAGAGAAGCGTGACCGCACCAGTCCGTGCGTTAAAAGTCAGAACGCCGGATGAGACGCCGCCCTGAAGCAAGAGGCAAATCTTCTTCAGCAGCGTGTTGTCCGGGTCGTTCAGTCGAGGGGTCGTGTCCATAGGTTACATTGCGTTACTCAGGAGCAGCGCGATTTTATACAAAAGCTGATGGTCCGAGTCGCCGGGCTTGGCCTCGCCGCCGAGGGTCTCCAACCACTTCGCGAGAAGTGTGTTTTCAGAGTCCCCCCACTTCGGGGATGTGTCCGGCCAGAACATTACGAGACGATGGGAGAGGCTTCCCGAATCAGGTTCAGGATGGTCCCAAGTTCAGCGTAGTTGACCTTGTGAGCCGGCACGCCAAGCGCGATGGCCGTCTTGCGGGCCAAGTTCACATAATCGTCGGAGGTGCTGTAGGTGATGCCAACAGCCGCCGCCAGGATTGCCCCAGTGATGTCTTTGGGGTCATTGTAAGCGTTCATTACTTCTTGTCCTTTTTGTTGTCGCGATGAAGTGCCTGAGCCTTGCGGAAAATATACCAAGTGGTCACCGCGGCCACTGAGATTTGTCCGACCAACACGAGCACGCCCAACCAGGACGTCGCCGTGTCGATAAAAATGTTTGCGATTGGGGCGCCAAATCCCAGGAGGGCCGCGCCAGAAACTTTGATGTTGTCGAACATCAGAAAAGGGTTGGGAGTGAGGGGTATTATATATAATACCCCTCAAACCCAGATTGATGATTAGGTCAACGGCGTGTCAATGCCGAGGGCAGTGACGAGCGCGTTATCCCAATCAGAACCGGCGCCTTTGTCCGTGATAGCGGACCCGCCGGCGATGAGGATTTCCTGCAACAGACCCGACACGGAACGGCCCTGGAGCCCGGTGAGGCTGAGGTCCTGACCGAGTGCGAGCAGCGCAGCTTGAGCTTCAACGTAAGTCATATTTTTTTTGGTGAGGTTGAGTGTTAAACTGCCGGCGAGGTGTTGGCCTCGCCGGCAGACCCTACAGACCCAGCTTAGGAGTCGCAGACTCCCAAGGTGGCAAACGCGTCGCTTCCGGAGAAGCTCGAGCTATCCGTCACGGTGCAGTCGGGCAGACCGAGGTCCGCTTGGCAGCGCCGATACAGGATGGGCACAACGTGCTGAGGACGAATCGGCTGATACGCACGAGTAATCTGATACTTGTGCCAACCGAAGTCGCCGAACTGATTACAGTCGTTGTCCACGATGTAATGCCATTCGAGTTCGCCCATGTGCAACTGGGGCGCGAACTTGAAGGTGCCTTCGCCGACATACTTCTCCGGAACCAGCCGGTTGAAAGTGTTGTCGAACATCAAGAACCCGACTTCGTAGTCCGCAGCCAACCACGCGGGATTGACCTTGGCATACGCCGTGTTCTTGGTGAGGTTCGGGACGTTCACGACGGGGTCAACCAGGATGAGGTTGCCGTCGCCGTCAAAACCCGTGGCACGGAGCGGACGTTGGTCCACACCGAAAGCGATACCGCGGTAAGCGGGCGCCTCTTCGAACTGGTAAGCAGAAACGGACTGCTCGCCCAGCTTGTATCCACCGGTCGTCAAACCGATGAGGATTTCCTTCACGCCGATTTCATTGCGGAAGCTCTCGATGATGTCGGAGCTGCCGATGAAGCGAGCGTGGGGCATCCCTTTGCCTTCGCTGTCGAACATCGACGCGAACAACGCTTCCTTGACGAAGCGAGTCAGATAGTGCAGAGCTTTGAAACTCAGCGGACCCGTGGGCAACAGTGGGGCGAACTGGACGCCTAGGTCCGTCTCAACACCACCGGTGAACAGAGAATCGAAATCGTAGCCGGCGACGGCGTTGAACTTCGAGGCGCTGCGCAGGTAGAGCTGGGCGCGGATGTCAGCGTTGACATACTGCGTGACGAGCTTCCTAAGTGAGTCTTCCGCAGAGAGATACGAGCTTTTAAAAGCCGCGTAGCCCTTCTTTACACAGACGCGGGGACCGCGGCCACGCTTGGTTTCCAAGCGAGCGGTAAAGTCAATCGCGTCAGTAAGGTCCTGGATTCCGTTGGTTCCGCAGACCTCCGTATCACACTGGAATGTGGGGAGGGCCAGCGAGTCGCCAGGGGCGGCTTGCATTTGAACGGGGAAGCGAATTTCATCCGACACGCCGGACGGGAACACCCCGCCGCCGATGACGTTAATGAATACGCTGTTGGCCGCGAGAGTCTTCGCGACCGTGCCGACCAATCGAGAAACGTCCTTTTGGGCGATTTCCGAGATTACGTCGGGCGCATTGCAATCAGCACTCATTTTGAGAGCCTTTCTAATTTAAGTGGTATAAACCACTTACGGTTTTTTTCCTCGCAATGGGGCTGCGAAGTTACCCTGTCAGCGCCGGCCAGCCGCAGACAGATTAGGCCGATTGCTTCCGGACCAGAGAAGCCGATTAAGGTCCATGCACAGAAGAAGTGCATGGAAAATCAAAATTGTCAACTACTTTTCCATCCCTTTCGCAGATTATCCTCTGCCCAAAGGGGTTGCAAATTGCTGTAATGGAAACATCGGTATTGCTCGGATTCTTTCGCCAAGTCAAAATTCACACACGGAATTTTGTGGTCCACCTGCCACTCCCCGTAGTTTTCCCAGGTCATCCCCGGTTTGAACAGGCCTTCCATGTATTCTCGGAAGTGCGCGAAAGAGCAACCCAACAATTTTTCTGTGTTCGCCACCTTTTTAAGGGTGCCCCGCAGCGCGCTGTTTATTCGAGTGGACAGAGCTGTCCGAATTCTGAAGGCGGGGTCTGTTGCGTAACGTTCCTTTCGGCGGGCTCGACGAAGACAATTTCTTCGGGCATGCCGCACCAAGCATTCCTTGCAACAGTCTCGCCCCGGATATTTCCGTCGCGCGTGGCAGCGAGAACAGTGGTCATATTTCTCGTTCACATTCTTACCAGTGCGCCCCAAATCGAAAATGTCAACGAAGAATCGACAGCCGTTGGCGATACGCCGTAACGGTCTTCTGAAGCCCCTCGGGAAACGGCATCTGCGGCGACCACCCGAGCGACCGAATGACGGTGTTGTCCAGGACCTTCCTGGGGACGCCCGTCGGCTTGTCCGAATCGAAATGCAGGTAGCCCGTGTATCCTACCACCTTGCGCACCTCGTCCGCGATGGCCTTGATGGTCCACTCGTCACTGCTGCCGGTGTTCACCACCTCGCGCCCGTTGTATTCGTCCATCAAAAGCGAGCACGCGCGGGCGAGGTCGTCCGCATACAAAAGCTCGCGCTGGGCCGAGCCATCTCCCCACACCGCAAACTCGGGCATCCCCATTTTTTTCGCGTGGAGCATGCGCGTGATGAGACCAGGGACGACGTGCGAGCGAACGCTGTCGAACCGGTCGCCTGGGCCATAGAGATTGCACGGCATCGCGCAGATGAAGTTGAGACCCTTCTCGTCGCGCAGATACTGGCACAGCCGAATGCCGGCCACCTTGGCAATTCCATACGCCTCGGTCGTCGGTTCGAATGGCCCGGTCAAAAGCGCCTGGGGCTTGATGGGCTGCTCCGCGTCACGCGGGTAGATGCACGAGCTGCCGAGGAACAGGAGTTTTTTCGTCCCATACTCCGCGGCGTTGAGGATGATGTTGTTTTGGATGGCGAGGTTCTTCGTGATAAAGTCCACCTTGTTCTGGTCATTCGCCAGGATGCCCCCGACGTGCGCCGCCGCCACAAAAACATACTCCGGCTTGTAGACGGAGAAGAACCACTTCACGAAGACCGGGTCCGTGAGGTCGCCCTGCTCCCGCGTAGCCGTAACGATGCGCGTGTGACCGCGCGAGCGAAGCAGGCGCGTAATTGCGTCACCCACAAGACCACGATGCCCGGCCACATAAATTACAGAGTCCTTGTTCATTTTCTTTTCCTCTTCAGAAACTGCCCGCGCGCATATTCGAGCTGACGGCGAATTGATGCATTCTTGACCGCGTGGACAAAAATTTTCCCGTGCCTCCAGACTTGGTCCGTCATCACCTTCAGGCCGTGCGGATTGGCTGTCCCACAACTGAACCCGTCCGGAAATGACTTGTGCGGGATGCCGCCGGCGACGGCGACCGCCATCACGAACCAGTCGATGAAGGGCGTCTGCATGTCAATCTTCACCAGCGGCGCGGCCTTTACCAACCGCTCAACAATTCCCCGCGACCAAAAGTATGGCGGCTGGAACGCGAGGCGCGGCCACTTGTATTCCGGCTTGCGAAGGTGCATCATGTCGGACACCTCGTTGCTCCACAGCACGTCTTCCTTGTAGAGATACTCGGGAAGCTCCGGGGCCAGACAAAAGCTATCGGAGTCGTTTGACAGAAAATGGGTCGCGTTGAAATCGAGCATCATTTCCCAGTGACGGACCTGCCGCTTAAGGCTGTCCTCGCCGATGTATTGCCGCTTGCCGCCGAAACGGCAGATGTGCGGACCGAACGATTCAATGCGGGAGTCGTCCGGCGTCATCACCACGATTGGCGCCTTGTGGTGCTCGTATACCGGTCGAAGGTCGTTGATTTGATGGGCGTCGCCAGCGTAACCATGAATGGTCACCACCAACTTGTTCACGCTTTGTTGTATTTCGTCGGGCATGTTTGGGTCCTCCGCTCCAGGGGGAACGCCGTAAGCGATTCCTGAAGCCGTGCCACGTCCACGTTCTGTGTCCGCGTCACAAATTGAATCACGCTCGTGACCGTCGGCAACGGTCGCGCCATCAGGTCCTCATACCACACCACAAGCCGCCACGGGACAAGTCCATAAATCCACTTCTTAACGAACTTCGAATAAAACTCGATGCGGTTCTCGCACGTATCCACCACACGCCCGGCCACGCGCTTGTCCAGGACTTCCCACGATTCAATCGCCTCGAGCGGGTTGCGAATCTGCACGATATAGTTTCGGTCCGGCAGAATCGGCGTGTCCAGATTGAAATCGTGGTTCTTCTGCCAATTAGTCGGAGAATCCGGCCCGATGGGAGTTCCGTCCCGATACAGCTCGCCGTAATGAAAGTTCTCCGCAAAATAATGCCCCAGCACGTTAGTTAGCGCGTGATGACCACAGCGGGGGAAGCTTATGCACTCCGTCGGGATTAACGTGCGAGGAAATTCTTTGCTCATAGCCACCTCTTTCGAACGAGGTTGAATACGTCATCGGTCTTGCAGCCGTGCAGATAAACCGTGCCGTCGGCCAACAGCGATTCATACTGCTCCTGCGACACCTGTGGGCAGCGCCACCAAGATTTCATCTGCTTGCAGTCGGCCCAGCCCATACGCTTGAACTGCGGCGCCATGCACCAGTCCCAGCCCGCGTGCGGATTGCAGCCGCCGACCTTGCGAGTGAACCAATGCAGAAAAGGCATGTCGCCCGAGACCAAACAGTTTCCGTTGATGTGCTGGTTCCCCGCTTCCTTGACTCCGCTCGGGAGCAACGGGCCGAACACGCGAATTGGCTTCACCTTGTTCGCCTCATCCCAGGCGTTCGAGATTTCCTCTATCCACCCAGGCCGCAGCGGCGCGCTGTCCGCTTCAAGAAGTGCCACAGCCTTGTAAGGCGAAATCCGCCGAATCGCAGCGTGACTGTATACGTAGTCGAGTGTGCCGAAAGCTAGGTCGTTGCAGCCGGCGGGCCAACCACGGCCGCGGCGTCCCCGGCAAATGTTCGTGTGAACGTTGAATTTTCGGGCAACATATTCAATGGTTGAAGTGTCGTGCGTGCAGTCAAACCGCGCAGAGAAAAGCACGTCCGCGTTTTCCGACAGCCGCGGTTCCAGGTCCGCCACCAACCGTGCAAGCTTGCTCGATTGCGCGCGGTCCTGCTCCCAGTAGACGAAGGCGATGAGAAGCTTATTTGGTTGGTTCGCCATAACAGTAGGTTCCGATGTGGCCGCAGAGCAGACCCATGTCCACATACGGCTGATGTCCGGCCTGCGTGGCGCGGATACAAAATTGAACGTCTTCGCCCATGCCCAGGCTCGAGTGTCGTTTCGACTTCGACGCGGCAGCACGAAGATACTTCATCGCCTCGGCCGCATCCGGCCAATCCTTGACTACTTCAAAAGCGTGACGGAGGTCGTGCTCACTGGATGTGAACCACTGACCACCCTTGCCGTCTTTGCCGCGCGCGAGGTGCGGGAATTCTTTCTCGATGTCGAGCAGCACGGACCGGTGAATCAACATGCATCCGGTCCCGACCCATCGGGTGGGTTTGATGAGGTCATATGGTCCGCGCTTGGCGTAACGCAATTCGTCCGGGTCCGAACCCTCGCCATACATCGCTTTGCCATGTCGCCAGCGCCCGAAATAAAGACCTCCCACCAAAGTTTTGCCATGAGACAGAAGCCGGTCGAGGGTATTGCGTCCGGCAAAACGCTCAGCGAGATTGAAACGAGTAAACGAATTAAAAAGTTTTGCATTCCCCCAGGGCACGACCATGTCGTCGTCGATTGTCAGCATCCACTCCATTTTGGTCTGCAAAAAGCCCGCGGCGAGCTTGTTCCGGGAATGCACCACGAAGGCGTCCCCAAAATCCAGCATCTCCGCGGTCCGGCCCTTGCCGTTATGAATCAGCCCCATGACGCTGAAAGCCATCCGTGGCTCCATCGTCTTATACGAAGGCAGACAAATGCAGACCTGACTCATTAGCCGCGTCGGGCTTCTACCTCAGCGCGCGCCCGGTCGAGTGCGTCCGCAGGTTTCTCGTTGATGCTTCCGGCGCCGGCGGCGGGAACAGAAGCCACCGCGGTCGTGTCGCGAAGACGGTTCGTCGAACCCTTCTTCACTTTTTCCAGCAGCGTGTTGGCTGCGTCCAGTTCGGCCTTCAACTTCGCAACTTCAGATTTGTGAGCCGAGGTCGCCGAAGAGTAGTCCGCGCGCAATTTCAACAACTGAGCCAGACCGACCGCCAGGAAGGCCCGCATTTCGGCGCTGTCGTCGTCGATAGCGTCCTTGATGGCGAGCTTAGTTTCCGTCAAAAGCTTGTTGTGCTCCACGATAGCCGCCTTCTCCGCGTCAGTGGACTTGTCGGTGGGTTTCTTCTCCACGAACCAGTCCAGTTTCGGCAGCATCGCGTCGAGCGTGGTCGCGGCCTTCTCGCGAAACTCTTTCTTCGCGGTCTCGCCGGCTTGCGCGCGCTGCGTCAAAAACTCTTCCGAGTTTTTCTTCGCCGTAGCGATGGCCGTAGATTTCTTTTCCTTCAGGTCCTCGAGCTGCGTCAGCTTCACTTCGATAAACCGCTTGGCCGCGGACGGTAGCTTCTCCAAAATCGGGTCCCACTGAACTTTGAACACGCCGCCCATCGATTTGATTTTTTCGATGGTGTGCTCGGGCACGCCGACGGACAAAAGCTTGCCGTAAATGGACTCGGCCTGGGTCGTCGATTCCTCATCGAACTTTTTGAATTCGGGGTCCGCCTCGACGTCGAGCTTGCGACGAAATTCACGGAGTTCCTTCAACTCGGCCTCAACCTTGGGGTCGAGCCGTCCAGCCTTCTCGTTCAGCTCTTTGATTTGCTTCTCAAACGCGTCGCGCTCCGATTGGAGGGCGGTCACCTTCTCGTTCGCGAGCCGCTTGATGTTTTCGAATGCCTCAGCGGACTTGCCCTTCAACTGCGGGGCCTGCACGTCCGCAAAAGCATCGGTCGCCGCGCCGGACGCGGGTGGCGTTGCACCGGACACCGGGGTCTCATCACCGGACGGACCGGTTGATGCAGTCTTCTCCTTCGGAAGAAACTTTCCGGTTGCGGGGTCGCGCTTATCGGACGGCCCAGGAGCGCCGGGGTCACCGACGTTGCCGGTGGCACCGACTGGACCGGTTGGACCCTTGGGGCTTTCGTCTTCCTGCTGTTTCAACAGCGCGTCGAGCGCGCTCGATGTTTCAGCCGAGATTGACGGAAGGTTTGCGCTCTGGTCTGCGCCGGGAGCGTTTGGATTATTGATGGCGGGCATAAGTTATAAGGTTTCGTCGGCGGCTGGTTGAACGCCGTCGTTCCATTTGCTGTCGTCTTCCAGGTCCGGATAGTTTGATTCCGGTTCGGCTTGGGGAGGTCTGATGGTCTGTAAATCCAGCAACGCCTGGACGGCGCGCTGAAATCCTTCACGCAGGCATGACGACACTAGGGTCGCGTGCGGACTTGCGTCAGAAAATGCCGGCATCGCGTAAAGCGTATGCTGCAAGGCGAGGGCTCCGGTAGTGGAGGCGAAAAAATCCTTGAGAATCTTCGCGTCGTCGCTGTCCCATTTATTGGGCTCGATAGTAATCATGGGTCTGTAGGGTTAGACCGGGTGCTAAAGGGTCTGGGCTGGGGCGGGTGCAGGTTCGGGCGGCACTTCTTGCGGAGTAGCTCCCGGAATCGGGTTGCCAGCTTCGTCAGTCGGTCCAGGAGGCGCCCCTGCTTCCAGTTCGGCTTGACGTTGCTGAGCCATTTCAGTTTGCTTGGCCATCTCGATAAGTTTCGGCATCTGCGCCGTAAGTTTTCCGATGATGTCCGAGAAAGGTTTCATCGCCGCCTTGTCCACGCCGGTCTGTAGACCGATTTGTTCGTGCGCGGCTGCGTGTTTCAAAATCGCGACGAGCGTCGGGATGGCGTGCGGGTCTTGGACCGCTTGCTGCGCGGTGGACTCCAGCGCCGGCATCAAAACCTGCAAGTGAATGAGATGACTGTCGCGCGGCGATACCGGAACCTCGGTCCCTTGCGGAATAATCAGAGACGACAGCTCCACCATCTGCGCGCGGGTCTGCTCGGCCTGTTCCGTCGGGTCGTTGTCCGGCAGCAACACCGAGTTCGCGAATTCTTCATCCACGAGCGCGATTAGTTTGCGCCGTTCCATTTCCTTGGCGTTGTAAAGTGGGTTGCCGCGGGCTTCTTGCGCGATGATGACGACCTGCTGGCGCTTAATCTCGGTGTAGTCTTTGACCGTCTCAGTCGAAGGCATCTCCGCTAGCATCTTCAACTCTTCTTTGGACATTATTTTGAGAAGACGCTCTTGCATCGCCTTCGCATCGTCCTCGGAAGTGTTCGGGTCGCACGCGCGCCGCTGAATCGTAGTCACCGCCGCAGAAAACTGCGTCAGGAACCTCGAGATGACGTTGTCCTTGGTCTCTTCTTCGCGCGAGGCGAGAAAATCCACCGCGGCCTTGGTCACGCGCTCGCCCTCGAGCGCGCGCGGCGTGGTAGCGCCGGCCATCTGGTCGAGAAGACCCGTCAAAAACTGGTCAAGCTGAACGAACGGTTCAACCGCGGCGTCCAGCTTGCGTTCGAGCACGCTATATCCTTGCGCGATGAGAATCGCGTTGCCGACAACCGACATTCGGAAGCGTTTGAGGACTTTTTCGTCCGCCTGAATGATAACTTTGCCCGAAAGGTTCAGCCGGTCCACAACTTCGTTGCGCGAACGGTCGATGATGCCGGCAATGGAGTAAAGTTCGCGTCCGATTCCTTTGGAGCCGTGAATTGTTCCGTTGCCTTGCTGAAAAGTGAAGAACGCGGCGGCGTCCGCCATCGTTTTGTATTGGTCCTCGCTCGTGAATAGCTCGGTGAACGTCTTTTCTTCGAAAATGTAGTGCGATACCTGCCCGTCAATCTCCGTCGCGAGCAAATGCCACACGACGACCACGCGCGCGCCGCTCTCGTGCGACAATCCGAGGTTCGATTCGCGAATCAGGTCCTCGTAAACGCGTTCCCAGGCGGAATACTGCGAGCGTCGGTCCTGCGGCATCGCCGAGTTGATAATCTGGACCGTGTTTTCGATGTTCCAACCGCGAGTTTTTGCCGCGTCCTTGTCTTTGATGAGTTCGAACAGCTCGTGGAGCAAAAAAACTTCCTTGAGACACACGACCTGCGCTTTTCCGGGAGTCGGTTTCGTCCCGGTGGGCACCGCGGCAAAGTCTTGGCGGAAAAATTTCGGCATCCAACTGAATTCATCGAGCCACGCGAGGACGGCCCAGCCAAAAAGTGCATTCTCCTGCGCGAGGTCACCCAAAAAGTCACGCCAGCCGGCGCGGTTGCGACACAGTGACGTGATTTCTCGACGGAAGGCCTCGGTTTTGACCGCGGCACCTTCGATATCGTCGGGAAGTTTGGAGTTGGTGAGAAATTTTACGCCCTCGATGGCCTGCACGAACCGCGGTGCGACCTTTTCGACGAGCATCGCGAGGACTTTGGTCGAGAAGTTCGCCTTCCACGCCAATCCTTCGCTCTCCAGCGCGTCGGTTCGGTGCGGTTTTTCGGAATTCACCTTCGCCTGGATGCGCGCGTTCTTGATGTTACGCTCCCGGCTCGCGGCAAGCAACACCATCACGATGTTTCGCGCCTGGACGGCGTCGCGGATGGCCCGGTTGCCCGGCTTCAGGTTCTTCGAAAGGTCCGGCGGGGAGACCGCTCCCTTGAAATCTCCCTGGGGCTCGCTCGCGTAGGAGGGCTCGGGCAATGACTGTGCAAGTGGCATCTTACCTAGAAGTGTTGGAATTTACACGTTTGTCAAGGGCCATCTGTGGTCGGGACAAGACTCTGTGGCGAGCTTGGATTTTGCGTCCACAAAACAGAAACACAGGCCGCACTGCCGAGTCTTGGGCTTAAAATTCGGGCACCGGTGGCAGGCGTCCAACCGTTTGCCGGCTATCTCAGGGCCTACGAACACCTTCGAGCCGGTGGCCGCGGCCACCACGACCCGACGAACGGCTTTTAGGGCCGTCTTGACCGCCTTGATTTTTTGCACGACGAACAGCCGGGGCTTGGTTGGGGGGTTGCGCGTTTGGGAGGGCTTGAAGGAGAAGGACCTTTGCAGTATCCAGGAAAATTCTTGCAAAGTTGGGCGTCAATCTCCCGCGCGGGGTCGCCAATGGCGAACCTGTTGATGAGCCGGTAGTTAACCACGCGCGAGACGAGCTGAGCAAAGGACTTCCCGATGTGCTTCACGCCAGTATCGTCTATAAACTCCCAACCACCTGGGGGAAAGAGACCTTTGTTAAAACGGAGGCTCATAAAAATTCACAATTCGTGGTCGTCCAAGGCCGTGTCCAGGTCTTCGAATCGGTTCGTCCGGTCGCACCCGATGTCTTTCGCGTGCGGGTCCCATTCGGTTGACTCGTGGCTCACCGGGTCAATCGAATCCTCGCCGGCCATGCTCGGGATGAACCCGCTGCCCTTGCGTGCGGCGTGGACCAGCAGGGTAAAGGCGTCCGCGAGGTTCGGCGACTTTCCGGCGTGCCGGGACTTCCAATCGCGCTTTGACTCAACGTGCGACTTCTTGCCCAGCATCCGGAAGAAGCGGTCCGTCAGCTCGCTCGTCAGGTCCGCGGTCTCCATGCCCAGCGCCACGTAAAGGAACCGAAACTCCAGCCACCGCTTGACGGCGAACCAAAGCTCGCTGTTCACGCGGTCATAAAGTTCCTTGGCCGTGTCTTCGTCTTCGGCCATGATGCGCGTCTCGCTGGCGCCCTCGTAAAAGTTGACGCCGTGACAGCGCCAACCCTTGGTCTTCATGTAGTCGAACACGCCCTGTCCGTTACCGGTGCGGTCCACCGCGAGGTATTCCGGTTTGACGTGCAGCTCGCGCGCGAGCCGAATCACCGCGTCACCGACGGCGGTCGTGTCCCCCTTCGGGATGTGAAAAATTTTCTGCGCCAGCAATACATGCCGCGGTGCCTTGTGCCCGTTGCGGTCGTAGAACCACACGGTCTGCCCGCCAGGGAATTCCAAGCTCGGGGGCATCTTCACTCCGCTCGCGCGGCCAAAAAGCCCGTGCGCGAATTCGCAGGTGTCGCCGCCCTCCAGCGCCAAGTCAACGCCACCGCAGGGCGCGGGCGTGTCATACCAAATCGGTTCGGCCTTCCACGTTGTGGTCAGCCCCGAAGGGATGACCGCGAGAACCATTCCCAACGGCGGGAAGCATCCGCGCACCATCGTCCAGTAACCGGGCGAATCGAGCCCGCCGGCGTTCGCGATGATTTGCTGCATGCCCTCGTAGGTCTGCATGCCGGGATAGACCTCGCGCTTCTGCTTGATGTTTTCAGACTGCATCGCGTCCAGGCGGACGACCCACCAGCCACGCGTTGACATCCATTCGAAGTGCAGGTCCGGGTCAAAATCCGCCCAGCCGAAGGGCGGCTCCACGCGGACACCGACGTCGCCGTTCTGGTCCGACGGGTTGAACGCGCCGGCCACCTTCAGCCCGCCGTGCTTTGAGGTGTTGGACAGCAAGTTGTCGATGTCGTGCCACAAGCCCTTGGGGAGATTCGAAATTTCGTCCACGAACACGAACAGCCGCGACGTCTCACCGAACACCGGATGAGTTACCTTCCGCCGAAAACGCGCGACACCTTGCAATCGGCCCGCGGCTTTTTTCCCCTGGGGAATCACCACGCCGGTAATCGAGCCGCGCTTGGACCGCGCGTCGAGGCCGATGAATAATTTTCCAATCTCACCCGGCAGTGGTATGGCTGACTCCCGATGGAGTGTGACGAGGTGCGAAAAAAGGTTCTGCTCCAGATGGTCTTCGCTCGGACCCAGCACGCGAATCGACGTATACTCCGGGTCACGGACCCACTCCAGAAAAAGCCGGATGGCCATCGAGAATGATTTTGACTGCTTGCCGGCGCCCATCAACAAAATGAAGTCCCGCTCGTCGAAGGCGGACCATACGCGCTGCGTGTTGTGCGGTCGAGGGTCGAATTGGTTGGGGGTCCAGAGAAGTTGTGCGGCCTCTTCGGTCGCACCGTTGTTCAACGCCCAATGCAGCAGAAGGGTGAGCATCTCAAACGCCTTGCGCTTGGTCTCAACCGACTGCTTGGCAATCTCGGGGTTATTCTGCGCCGCCCAGGCGCGAACCAACTTCGCGGCAGCAAAGATGTCGCCGCTGTGAATCAATCGCGCGGACTCCCGCAGCAACCCCTTTACGGGGTGCGTTTCTGCAAGTGCCATGAAAGTAAGCGGCGTGTTTATGATAGCCTATTTCGCTGACTCTGCGGGCGACGGGGTTTCCCTTCAGGGCTGTGCCCATGTGTCGCCATTTCCCCGCTGACAGACCGGAATCTAAAACGCCGCTTGCCGGACCCGAAGGTGCTCGGCCAAAACGTTCCGTCCTGTCAAAATTTTTCGGGTGGTCGGTAGCTAACCGGATGTCCACCCGGCCAACCGTCGCGACGGTTGGACTTGTTGCCCGACCCGGAGGCGGGGCATCCTGGCTTTTAACGTTATGCACGCTCCGTTTTCTGGGAGGCCAAGAAATTTTCATATCAGTCTAGCAGGAACTTCGCAACCGCGAGGTCCTCGACTTTAACCAGATTCGCGTCGCGGTTCCACGAGACGTTCACTGCGTTGATGGTTCCGTTGGTTGCCTCATTCACCGCAACGGAATATCCGGTGTAAAGGCTGTGATAGGTCAACGACGGAGTGTCCGCGACCATCAACGAATTGAATGTGGCCTCAGAAACGTCGGGCCACGAACTGTCGGGCGCGACCGAGTTGAAGATGAAGAAGTCGATGGTCCAGTTCGGAGACCCCTTGGTGATGTCTACCAGGATGACGCTCTTAGGCTGCGAATGTTCTTCGGCGAAGCCAGGGCCGACCGAAGACGAACTAACCGCCGTCACCGTCCCGCCGATTTTCTTGCACGCCTGAAAAGAGTTGTTGCTAGTGCCGGCGCGTATCCACGTCGGGGTTCCGGTGCCGAACGGGATGTAGTCAAAAACACTGACGTTGGTTTTCGCGCCGACGAAGTGCGTGCATCCGCCGGAGATGAACGGGTAAGTCGTGCCGCTGCACAGTCCGACGGCAAGCGTCGGTGCCGGGCTGCCAGAGATGTCCGCTTCCGCCGAGATGGTCGCGCGAATACCGACGCGCAGCTTCTGCCACGACAAGTTGCCCAGGCTGGCGACATAGTCACCGCCCGCGAGGCTGAGGATTAAGTTGTCCACGCCGACCGCATCTTGATAAACGAGAGTTCCGCTCATATCACCTAAGAAGTGTGCCCTGCCGGCGGATTGTCAAGATTGACTTTGGAAATTTTGTAAACCGTTGAGCGATGCCAGATTTTGCCGGTTGGCGGGGAGATGCCGTTCGCCTGCAAGTGGCGGGCGATGCGCGCGTAGGAATACCCCTCGTCCACCATCTTCTTAACGCAGTGGATGATGTCCCGCTGATGCCCACGCGTCCGAATGTCTGGATGGAAGCCGAACCGTGGCGGACCCCCGCATGGCTTGCCCGTCCGTTCAGCGGTCCGCCGGCGACCGTCCTGAAGTTTTTTTACGATGACGGCTTTTTCCCACTGGGCCAGCGCGCCCATGACTTGGCGCAACATCACGCGCGTTGGGTCATCCGCGTTGGTCATCTCCTGGCCGGAGTCGGCGGTGAACACCTGGATACATTTAGTGGTCGCGCTCCGAAGAAAAATTTCCTGTGCCATGAGGTCGCGCGCGAGACGGTCCATGCGCTCGACCACGATGCCGCTGACGCCGTCCTCGTCGAGCAAGGAAAGCAGCATGGTGCGGTCCTCGATATCCGCGCCGCCGGACTGGACTTCAGAAAACGAGCGGACGATGGTCATGCCTTTGGAGGCGGCGAACTTCTCGACGGTGTCCTGCTGACGCTCGAGCCCGGTCTTATCTTCCTGCTCGCGAGTGCTGACGCGGTAGTAGGCGACGACGTTCACTTCTTTTTGCCTCCCCGCTTCGCTTGAAGTTTTTTCACGTCGTCCTGTGTGCGGACAATTTGCGACCACACGCTGGTGAACCTGTGCGAGACGTATTCTTGCCGGGCGTATTCGAAAAGTTCGAACTGTAACTTGGTTACGCGGCTGTCCAGGTATTTCACGTAGCACAGCAACGTGATGACCGAAACAAAGTAAGCGGCGATTGCGATGATGGCTATCATAACTTTGCGATGTCTTCGAATTGCTTCTCCCACACCTCACGCGCGTCCTTGAGCAGGTTGCGCGTAGATGGGTCCACGAAGTTCTCCAGCGATTTCAGTTGGTGCAGCAGGTCCCCCGCGAGCCGGCGATACGCCCACTCGCGACGAAGGTGGCCCATCATTTTTTCGGTGAAGGCCCTGACGTGCTCCGACAGTTCGAAGCGCATCGGCTCACCGTTCCAGGGGGTCTCATAAACCCGCGGGTCCCGCTTGCACTGGCAAGCGCAGACCGGCGCCCCGCATCGGGGGCAGGCATCATCAACCATGCTCATATCAGTGTTTGAGTTTGAAAAAGCCGGGGACTTTGAACTTCAGCTCGGCTTTCACTTTTTCCACCTTGCCGGCCTTGGCGTATCCGCGCCATATGTCCCCCGACTCTTCGCCGTATCCGTGAAGGACAAACCACACGTTGGGCATCAGGACGGACAGTTCGCGCAGGTCCGTCTGCCAGTCATACCACTTCGCCGACTCAAAGAAAGTGCCGTCGTCGTTAAGCGCGTAATGCGCCTCTTCGTTTCCGCGTATCCATTTGGCGACGTCCTGCCTCACGGCTTCTTGGTCCGCGCCGGCGCCGCCAACTGCCCATTCCAGGGTGAATTTTGTGTAGTATCCCATATCAGTGTTGCCCGTGGTTGTCGTAAGGGTCCGCATCTTCCCAGGCATCCGCGTATTTCCCCAGCGGGTCACATGAGTCCAGGGCGACGCCATCCAGGCGCGACCCCGTGCGCCGGAGGACTTCGTTTGACATGACTTCCTCGACCTCGGACTGCTTGGCGATGCGACGGCGCAAAAGCGTGCGGGCATTGAGCAAGTGGTCGAGCTGCATGTCCGCTATCCGGAGGATACGCCCGTCGCGGGTCTTCCAGAAAAAGAGATGGGGGTTCTCCAGCTCGGCCGCGGTCAGTGTTCCGCCAACTCCGGACTCCTTCACGCCGGACTCGAAGTCCACGGCAACCTTGCCGGCCTTGCGCAGAATTCGTTTCGTCTTCTTGGTGAGTTTCTTTGCGGGTTTTTTCATAGTGTGGCTCTGATAATTGTTTCGGCCTCGACCCGCGTCGCTTCTTCGCGCGGATGAAAAGAGACCACCTGCCCAGTCTGCACATGGAATGCAAAACAGGCGTCTGCTTTGATGAACACCTGGGGCACGACCGCATTGAGCGAACAGCGGACGTAAAGACATCCGGCATTGCTGAGGAAGGGCTCGCCCAACGGCACGTCGCCGACGAGAACCTTGGAGGGCTTATTTACCATGTCGATGACGTTCATTGGTCGTTGTCCTGTAGGAAGCGGTTGGTCGCGGCATCGGCCTCGGCTTTCTTTTTTGTCTTGGCGTTCATGGCGCGAGCGCGACGTTGGAGTTTACGGCGTTCGACTGCCGCATTCATTCGTTGGATTGTTGCGAGTGAAAACATAAGTTTAGTTGTCGTCAGGGTCCCAGGACACTTCCACACCGATGCCGGAAGCGCAAACTATTTTTCGCGCCTGGAAGCCGGCCTCAACGAAAAACTCGACGAGCTGCTGAGACGCACGCGCGACAGCCTCATCCATGTATTCATTCCGAGCCAGCTCCCAAGAGATGCTGTTGGAATAAACGGACACCGAATAGCGCGGCTGAGCGCCCTGGAATGCCTGCTCCATTTTTTCTTCGATGGCCAGCTTCCACGCCTTAACCACGATATCCTGGGCGGCAGCGGTCGCCGCCTCGCGCGCGTCACGCTGAGCGATATACCGGGCGCGCATCTCTTCGTAAGTTTTCATTAGTCGTTTTGGAGCGTGAGGATTTCCGAGGGTGAAAGAACCCGCCAGTGGTTGGAGCGGCAGACGTTCGTGAAGCCCTCGTAAAAGGTTCCGACCCTCCAGGCGGCAAACTCGGACGCCCGATGGACCACGGTGCCGCTGTGCTCGTTCACAAAGAGAACCGTAAAGGAGTGCCGGGGGTCTTCGTGGGTGGACTCCGCGAGAAAAGGAAACGGGGGCAGCTCGCGCGGGTCGTGATTTTGGATTAGCGATGTTTTCGTTTTCATATGCTACCCTTACCAGTGCCACTGTTTTTGGGAATGTCAAGGGCCGCACCGCCTTCGTTTTAGCCGTCATTGACCCGAACGGCTGATGGCGTCCCAGTTCGGCCAGTAACGCCCGTATTCGATTCGGATGAGGCCCTTGCCCAAAAGGTCCGTCAGCGCGCCAGGGAAGTAGACCTCGGACGGCTTAATCCCCTCGTGCAGCATGACCTGCTGAAGCTGGGCAATCTCGGGGTCAGACAACCGGTGTTTGAGGCTCATAGGTCACGGGTATGTCAGAACTGCACAGTTGGGCCAAAATTTCCCGCGCGAGGACTTTTTTTCAAATCGCGCTCGAGTGTCTGAGCGCGACCCCCTGGCCCCGCTCCCCCCGGTCAAAACACCGAGGATTGGCACGCTTCCTGCTACATTAACGTCACAGACACCGAGGTCCTTGTCACTCAGTCCCTTGCGCACATGCCCAGTAACTAGACACAAGGTCAGCATCGCTAGGCAAGGGCTGCCGAGGCCCAGGTGTTCCCCAACATTGCCACACTGGACACACGCAACACCTTGATACGCAACGTTGTCACTCGGACTGGGGTCCTGGGACCTGCGGAACGGGGTCCGAGGGCTCGGCTTTAACGGTAACGGGCTCAGGTTGGACAGTTGGACAGTCCGAATCATAAGCAGAACACTTATGATTCGGCAGCTCGACCTCGGTTCGCTCAGTTGTGGTGTCAATTTGGCGCACCACTACAGGTTGTGTTTCCTCAGCCAACTCCCTGACAATCACATCGGCAGGCTTGCCGGCGGCAGCGCCAGAGTTGAGGGACGCCATCACCGCGGCATGAAGCGCACTCGCATTCATCTGGTCCGGTTCCTCGCCGCGTTCGTTACGGGCTGTGATGGTGTCATCGAGTGCAGCGTAACACATTGAATGCGCCTTCTCTGCGGCTGCGGCAAGGTCAGTGAAAAAGCGGGCGGACACATGACGGACGCCGTTCTTGCCCGTCGCGGTAATCTCGGCGCAAACCTCTTCCTCTGTCATGTCCTCGAAGTGCAGAATGACACGGTCCACAAGGTTCCGGATACGATGGCCTTGCACAAAGCACAACGCGCGGTTCTGTGCCTTCTCCCAATCGCCTGGGCGGTTGGACTTCGACAGCATCGTAACACGTTGAATCTTATTCTCCCAGCCCTCTTGCGTCGCAAGCTGTCGGACCACTGCGGGGTCCATGTCCAAAGCGGCAGCCGTGCGGTTGACGTCACCGACCATCGCAACGTAGACCAGCAGAATCTGGCTCACGTCCAATCGATTTTTGTTAAGCCTGCCCATTGCCTGATAGTGGTTTGCGTGAGCGTTGGTCCGCGTGTTGCTTCCACCAGTCTGCGCGCTTCTGCTGGCGTATCAACTTCTTGGCCTTGTCGTTCAGGTCCTTAGCCGCCTGCGGCGCGCATTGGAACAGCCGACGCTCGATGTTTTTCGGGTCATCCATGCAAAAGAAGTGTGCGATTCGCTTGCAATGTAAAGGCGCCTGTGCGATATTCGGGCGCATGAATGACACCATTCTCGCAGTCGATTCCACCATACCGCTGCGCATCACCGACGCTGGCCGCAATGCTGCCGGGCTGCGCGGCGAGCAAAAGGACTGCACGGTTCGCGCCTTCGCCGTGGCGCGCAACGTGCCTTACATCGAGGCGCACAAGGCTTTGCACGAGCTGGGCCGCAGACTGGGCCGAGGATTCAAGTTTCGCATCGTGGCCGAAAAGAGGCCGGACCTGTTCACACGCCAGCAGTTTGCCAAAGGCAATCGGAAGCGCGTCAAAACGCTATTGCGAGACCACAAGTTTCCCGGGCGCTATGTCTTCCGGATTACTGGCCACGTCTTCGCGGTCGTGGACGGCATCATTCACGACAACGTCACCTTCGACAGCCTGAAAAACTGCATCGTCACCGATATCTACACCGCGGTCTAGCCGACCCAAATCGTGCAGTTTGCAATCCTAAGTAACTCACTTAGGATACTCGACTCATTGCAAAATGCCACGCGCCAAAAGACGAAAAGGGCCATGCAGACAGGAGCATACCACATCACGGGGACCTGGGACCGAGGACCTCGAGCCCTTGGATTTCGAATTCTTAGACGGGTAGCACCTTCCAGTGTCTACCTACTCATGGTTTGAACTACATTTGGAGAAATTTTATATAATAGGACCTTAACAAATCCATCAGGTAAACACTGGAAGGTGCTACCCGTCTAACATTTTTCCAGCTTAACTTTTCGCAAAAGCGGCGCACTGGTAACAGTAGAATGCTGAGTGAAGTTGAACGAAAGCGGAACCGACGAAAGGCCAGCGTCAATAGCGAGCGCCGCGCCCAGTTGAACAAATACATCCGGCAACTGGCCGAGTATTGGGGCACGTTCAACCTCTACGCGCGGGACGGTGGCGACGACTGCACGCTTGCGGCCAACGCGCGCGAGCGGGCGCTGTCTTTTGAGGACACCGTCAAAGCCAGGGTGGCCGAGACCAAGTTCCACGACAAGGCGCAGTGGTTTGACAAAATCGAGAAGGCCAAGGCCGGGCCACCGAAAAAGCGAAAGCGTTCACGCAGCACACGGACCTTCGACACCTGCGCCGAGAACAGGCTGCCTGTTTGGACAGACGATGAAGGCCAGACTCGCCGGCTCGTGGGCGTGAGGTGGAACCTCTGCCTGGGTCGCTGGGCAATTCGCATTTGCACCAAGCACGGGGACTATGAGAACACGCACCTGGGCGCGCTCGATGCCGAGGGTATGTATGCGTTGGCGCCTCAGCTCGATTACATGCGCGCGTTTTTAGTTCACAACCGTTGGCTCACGCTGCACCGCTGGCGGTCCGACCAATGGAATGATGTGGTCATGGCCAAGGCATACCCGCCCGACATCACACTTGATGAATTTAACCCGCTGCACGCGCATTTGGCTGAGTGGATGCGTCGCATTGAGCGCAAGCTTTTCCTAAATGACACCGGCTCGCCCTGGGTGAAGCTTCGGGACATCTATTCCGAGGACGCAATTGCCCGTGCCGCGACGCGCAAGATGGGACGCAAAGACGAAATCACTTAACATTTTCGGAAAATGCCACACTGGTAAGGATGAGAATGAAACCGCCGCAAATTATTGTTGAGATGCGCAACGGAGAGCGCCGAATGGTCAGCACCATCAACGCAGTGAACGGCCTGCTGGGCATCGGACCGGTGAGGCGTGATGTCCATGTCCCGCGAAAGTATTGGGTGTGGCAGCACAAGGTAAACAAGGGGAAGGGAACCAGCGTGATGTATCACCGCGGCTGTTTCACAATGCCCGAAGGAAGGGACCTGAACGTATGACTAACGCCGACTACAAAAACATCCAGGACATCCTGGCCAACGTCTCGGCTACCCTCAAGGGCTCCGACATTCCGCCCAAGGTGCGCGTCGCTCTGCAAGTTATCCTCATATATTCGTCCGGGGCTGCACATGACGCGGCGCTTCCGGTCATGTTGCAGTATCTGGCGCCGGCCAAGGTGGACGTCAAGGCTGCGGTTGGTCCATTCGAGTCTGGCAAAATCTTATGAGCCTGCTTTTCCTTTTCATCTTCGGGTTTGTCGCCGGATGTTTGCTCTGCCGTCAAGGGCCAGCGGGAATCCCTGGTCCGCCTGGGCCACCTGGACCCGAGGGCCGCTCTGGTGAGCTGGGCCTATACAACGTCAGCCGACGCCAAGCCGTGTTGAACGCGAAGGTGGACGCGCTCGAGCTTCGCATTAAGCGCCTCGAACTTTTTACCCGCATATGAGTGACGACTTGCGCGGACCGCCGCCACCTGGACCAATCCAGCCAATTTTTAATGACCCTGTTTCAACGCTCGAACGTGAAAGGCGCAACCTACGAAGACTCGCCGAACAAGTAACGCCGCCCGAGGCACGCGAGCTGGTGAAATCATCAGCGGCCGCGTTCAATCAGATGGAACCACTGCCGGGGAGCGAGAAGAAACACCTGCGTCGGGCGCCAGCGCCGCAGCGCGCACGGCAGACGATGCAGCAACAGCAGCCAAGAAAGGGCGCCGTCCCCTCGCCTATCAAAAACGTGGCGACGAACCCGGCGCCCAATGGCAACCAATCTTTGCAGAACCAAATAACGGACCTGCAATCGAAACTAACCGCACTCCAAAACCAACTCAAGAAACCGACACCGCCCATGAGTAACCTCATTCAACCCGTCAACGCGCAGGGCCATCCCATTGCGGACCCTCGCCCGCCGGCGCCTGCACCCGAGCCGCCGAAACTCGTTTTTAATCCCGCGCCCGATGGGACTTTTGTCAAAATCGCGGACAGGCCGGCCCCGAAAAATCATCCGGCGAATGTGCCGTGGACGCAAAAATATGTTGCGACTCACGACGACCAGCCAATCGCCATCACGCGTGACAAGTTTTGCGCGGACCTCATCGCCCAGGCAATCAACGTTTACTTCAACGCTTTGTTGCAGCAGCAGGCCGAGCAGGCCGCAGCCAAAGCCGCCGCCGAGGCTGCGCAGGGTGACGCGAACGCTTTTGACGCTCTGCCCACTGGCGAGCAGGAAGTGGACGCCATCACTGGCGAGCCCATCAACAACGACCCGACCGAGGAACTGCCCAGCGTATGAGCACCCTGCATATCGATGGATACGGCGCGGTGGGTCCCTCGTGGTTTCGTTTCGAGGTGCTGACCGACATCAGCCGCGAGCGTGAGCGCCAGGAATCGCTCAAGGCCGCGGGGAAGTTTCCTGCGACGTGCGCGGACGACACCATCACCGAGCAGGTCAAGTGCTGTGTTCTCACTGAGGAACTCGGAGAGGTGGCGCGCGTGCTGTGTGAACGCTGTTGCAAGCCCGGATGCGAAGCCGGCAGCGACGCAAAACTCTACGAGGAACTTGTCCAGGTGGCCGCGGTTGCCACGGCGTGGTGCGAGGCCTTGAAAGTTCAACTGGCGTTAGCGCGCCAACACAAACAGAATTTATGTCTGATACAAAACGAAACATAAACTTCGGCACCTCGCCAGCGTTTTTGCTGTTCCTGGTGTTCCTCGTGTTGAAACTCACGGGGGTCATCGGCTGGTCGTGGTGGTGGGTCACCTGCCCTCTGTGGGGAATCATCCCTTTTGTTTTGTTGGTGGTGCTTATCCCTTGTTTAATCGCCGCGGCTGCGACCATCATCGCATTCATTGGCGTGTTCATCTGGGAATTTTTCAAGCACATCTTCAAACGCAAGTGAGAACCACGAAACAAATCATCGACGACCACGGCGTTGAACGCGGCGTGTGCTGTGGCCACGGCGAATACTGGGACCTGCCCAATCGTGTGACGACCAAGCTAATCTCTGAAGTTCGTCGCGAGGCGTTGCTGTGGGCCGCGGAACAAATCGCCGAGGATGGAAATCCTGTCGTAGCCCGCGAGCGAATCCTCAGCCGAGCAAAATCCGTATGAATCCACAAATCAAATCAGGCCAGCGCGGTAGCAACCGCAGCTTTGGTCTCGAGGGGGCTGGTAAGGGCGACTCGGACAGAACCACTGACGCGGTCGCATACGCTGAGAACCTCGACGAGGTGAACTTTCCACGAGTTCATCCGAGTAACGACCCGTCGTTCAGACGGACCAAGGCCGGGCGTTACGTCAAATCCTTCGGCACCGCCGTAGCGAAGCAAAGCGAGGGCAACGAGGAATGGCCAACGGTATGAAAAACTGGAGCAACGATGAGTGGTGCCGGTTTGTTTTTGTGGTCGCCTTCTGCATCATACTAATCCGCTTGATGTGGTGATGTGGTGGCTCGTCATCCTCTCCTTCGTCGCGCTAATCTGCGCGCTCGTCTCTCATCATGGAAGCCGCTGATGAATTGAAGATGGTGACGCTGCCGATTCCAAGCGAGCAGCGCGCGGACGTTTTTGTTGCGACGCCAGACGAGGAACTAGAACGCTTGTGGACGCTCTACGGCGGCAAGTCGAAATACCACTACCCCGGCTCCGCTGACGTTGCATCGTTCTGCGGCGTGGCCGTCTTCAAACTTTTACTGGCGCCGCACATATCGCGCGCTCACTTCAACTTGCTGCTTCCGTTTTTCGAGCGCGCCGGCCGCGAGGCAAATGTTTTCGAATTCGACACCATCCGGCGTCTGTTCGTGCGTCGTGACCGCGCTTGGTTCGATGACCGCACAGTTGACTGTATCACCGGCTGCGGCGATGTGTCGCCGTTCACGCTCATCGCCGCGGGCTTTTGGAACCTGAACGGCCCTACGGGGCCGACGGGTCCGTAACTCCCCTATCTTTCGGCAAGTATTCTTTCCGCTTGCGCATTCTCCTGGCGGTGGTATGTTGTGGCGTCGGTAAGATAACAACAAACTGATTAGCAACAACTTATGAGCCGAAAACACTTCATCGCCCTCGCCGCCGAATTCCGCGCCCAAGTCGAACTGTTGAAGGGCGACACGCTCCCTGTGACCATCGCCCTAAACGCCACCCGGCAAGCCATCGAGTGCGTGTGCCGCGTGGCCGCTGACGCTAACCCGAATTTTGACCGCGCGCGGTTCCTCAAGGCGTGCGGCATCGCTTAATTTTTCCACACCTCACCGCTTGACATTCGGCCACGGAGGGCCGACCTTACTCAATGAAAAATTCGTTCAGCAAAAAAGACATCGGGGCGGCTGTTGTGTTCGCCGGATTTGACGGCGGCAGCTACAGCGCCACCATTGTGGACGTCTGCCCCGCCGGCGTTCCGTTTCGTGACCGATGGGTTCGCGTCGGTTATTTCCCCGCCGGCAACACGCCGGTTTACGTCGCGCTGCGCAGCGCCGACTGGCATCGGCTCACGCTGTTCCCCAAGGACAGCAAGTTTCTCACGCTCGAAACCCTGTAACACCATGAATGTTTACTCTGTCACGCTGCACTTCACCGACTTCGAGGCGTTTTCCTGGTTCGCGCGCTGCGCACAGACCAGCGCCACGACCAAGGAAAGGCTGCCCGCATTGCAGGCCGGCATCATGCAGGACAGCATCAAAAAAGCCTTTGATGTGTCCGTGGATACGCGCGTTGTGGGCGAGGCACAAAACGAAGTGAGGCCCGCATGACCGAAGTCCAGCCCTCGCTATGAAACAAAAACAATTTGATACGCCGCACACTGACGAGTCAGGACCAAGTCGCGAGGTGGTCATCGCAACCTGTCTGGCCGGTCCAGACAGCGGAAAGACGGTGATGCATCTGACCCCGCGCGAGGAACGCGAATACAATGACGGCATGGCACGCCTTGCCGAGATGGGATAACTATGAGAATCAAAACCGAAGGCTACAGTCAAATCAAGGCGGACGCACGACGCGACCGCAAGCGGCAAGAAGCCGAACAGCGGCAGGCGGCGCACGACGCGCTGACCACTGAAGAAAAGCTGGCCAAGTGCAACGCGCGCCGCGGGTCATCCGCGCGCGAGACGGAGCGGTTGACGGGCGTTCCGCTGAAGTCCAGTGACCTCCGCATCATTTTTAACCTAAAGCCATTGGGGATTCCCCGGTCAATCAAAAAGTAGTTTGCGACCTTGACTGTCGCCCACGGATGGGCGACATTACGCCATGAGATATTCGATTGTTTGGAAAATTCGGGAGAAGGGCGTGGTGGTTTTCCGCCACGAATTCGACCACGACCACGACAGCCTGGAAGCGGCGCTGCTCGAATTCCGCCGGCACGAGCCGGACGCGTATGTGATGCGCGTTTATCGTCACGAACCCATCGACCCGCACCTGCTCGCGGGGCTGCTGGGGCACCTGGAGCAGAAGGCCATCGCGGACGGCTGGCGTTCGCTGGGGGACTAGCATGCAACCGCGCGAGTATCACAAGGACGTTTTTCTGCCGCCCTCCCTGGTCGCCGCCGTGGCCGCAATCGACTTCTCAATGATTCACTACAGCCGGCACGCCCTGGTGGCTGCTGCCGAGGACGGCGTGCAGGCGCACGAGCTGCCGCACTCGCTGACGCTGGCGGACTGGACGCTGGTAAAGGTGGAGACGGTCGCCGGGCGCGTGCGTGGGCTGTTGCTGCGGCGCCCGAGGCCCGTGAACCCGAGGCTGCACATCGTCATAGCAATCGCCGTGCCAGATATGGTCGTGCGGACCGTTTGGGTCAACCGCGCGAATGATAACCACAGGAGCCTGGACCGAACAAAATACGTGCAGGCCCCTTGACAATCGCGCCAACCTGACCGATATTCTGCCATGAGAAAGATTACAATCGACCCGCCGGGCGGACTTCGCGAAAGCTACATCATCAAGGTGGACGGCAAAGTTCACTGGACCGGCTACAGCGAGGTTCGCCGCAATTCAATCCTGGCCATCCTGGGCTGCCGCCTGAACTGGTTTGAACGACTGCTGCTCTGGACCGGGCTGGCCATCGTTGCCAAGGAGGTTGCGTGAAAACGACCAAATCAACGGGCTGGGTGAAACCCAGCGGAAAATTCGCTCCCCTCGATTGCTCCACGCACGAGGATTGGCTGGAAGCCAATACTGATATCATCCCCGAGGACAAGGTGGGCGACATTCGCCTAACGGCGTTGAACCGCGGGTATGCGCGCTCCCGTCAATACGGTGGCAAGCTGACCATCGAAGTCAACGTGAACTTTTTCCGCGGCGCGCTCAAGCGTGCGCTGTCCAACCTGCTCGAGGACCACGCCGACAGCATCGACTTTGCGACGGTCCAGCTTGTGAACGACAAGGGGCTGCTGGTGCGGTCCGCGTCCGTCCAAGTTTTTGATGCCGATTGCCCGGTGACTGCGGCCCTGTCCGTCCTGGAGAAAATCTCGTGAACACCGTCCAATTTTTTTATAAGCTGGCCTGCACGCCCGGCCAGTTCACCCGCGGCAAGTCGGAGAGGGTGAACACCTGCAACGGCTGGGGGTTCGGCGGCTGGTATGGGACCGCTCACGCGTTCACTTGGAACGGTCACGACTACATCCTGCGCGATGGCAAGGCTCCGACCCGTTTCGGCGAGGTGTTCAAGGTTTGGCTGGTCGTGGACGCCAGCAACGCCTACGCCAAGTGGACGGCAAAAAACTTTCTGGAAAGTGTCGCGGCTGGCTTGACGCCGGGCGCGGAGTGAACTAATTTACGCCATGAGAACACAAACGATTATATCCCTCCCGAAGCTGGCCCTGGCCCTGCTCAATCCCATGTCCGACGTCCCGAACACCAAAGGCTTTCGCCTGATTGGTGTTCTCAAGGACCGCGGGTATGGCATCCCGCTGCACGTCGAGGTGGACGCCAACGGCTGCCACTATCTGGCGGACCAGCACAACACACACCGCAGCACGGCCATTTTTTCTGGCTGGGCGTATGACACGGCGAAAACCGCTTGACACTGACCGCGACCTGAACGACAATCACGCCATGAGCAACGAATCCACCGAAATTAAGATTGAAACCCTCTTGCCCTGGGGCGCCCCGAAAAAGGTGCGCTTGCAGGACGGCACCGACCGAATCCTCCGCACGTCCTTTACTGTTCCCGCTTCCTTCTGGGAGGCATGGAAGCAGAACAAGGAAACCCTGCGCGCCGCCGGCATCGCCCCCAAACGCCAGAATGACGGCGCCTGGATAGTCAACTGGTGGGCGCACCTGGACCCGGTCGCGGCCAAGGCGGACCAAGCCAAGCGGAGCGTGGCCGTGGAGGCGTCGCGCGCCCAGGATGCGTCTCTGGACATCCCTCGCCCCGCCGGGCTGAACTACCTGCCTTACCAGCGTGCCGGCGTGGCCTACGCGCAAGGCTGCTGGGCCGCTGGCCGCGGCGCGCTCATCGGCGACGAAATGGGCCTGGGCAAAACCATCCAGGCAATCGGCCTCATTAACATCACGCCCGACATCAAGTCCGTTTTAATCGTTTGCCCGAACACCCTCAAGCTAAACTGGGCGCGGGAGCTGAAAAAGTGGCTCACCCGCCCGATGACCGTCGAGGTGCAATACTCCAACAAGTCTTTTTCGCGCGCGGACATCGTCATCGTAAATTACGATACTATCCACAAGTTTTTGCCGGACATTCAAAACCGGAACTGGGACCTGCGCGTGTGCGACGAATCGCAATATATCAAGAACCCCAAGGCGCGCCGCACCAAGGCGACGTTGTCCACGCGCGCGGCCCGCAAGGTGTCGCTGACCGGAACGCCCATCGAAAACCGTCCCATCGAAGTCTGGCCCGTGCTGAATGACCTGGACCCGGTGAGCTGGCCGAAGACAAACTTTTTTCAATTCGCGCGCCGCTATTGCGCCGCCAAGCAAAACGGGTTCGGCTGGGACTTTTCTGGCCACAGCAACGAAGCCGAATTGCAGCACAAGCTTCGCTCCACCATTATGGTGCGCCGTTTGAAAAAGGACGTGCTGACCGAGCTGCCCGCGAAGCAGCGCCAAGTCATCGAGCTGGACGCTGCCGGCAGCCGCGAGCTGCTAGCCCTCGAGGAATCAATGGTGGCCGAACGCGAGGCCGCGCTGGTCGAATTGCGCGCGCGTGTCGAGCTGGCACGCGCTGGCGAATCCCGCGAAGAGTATGCTGAGGCCGTCCACGCGCTTCGCCGCGGGCAGGGCGCCGCGTTCGAAGACATGGCGGAAATCCGGCACAAGGTCGCGCTGGCCAAATTGCCCCAATGTCTCGCGTTCATCGAAGACGCGATGGAGTCCGGCAAGGTGCTGGTGTTCGCGCATCACCTGGACGTGGTGGCCGGCATCGTCGCGAAGTTTCCCCAGGCGGCGGTCATTACGGGCGAGACGCCCTCTCAGAAGCGGATGGAACAGGTGGACCGCTTCCAGAACGACAGCGAGTGCAATATTTTTGTGGGCAACCTTGCCGCGGCTGAAGGGCTCACGCTGACCGCCGGCGCGCACGTCATCTTCGTCGAGATGCAATGGGTGCCGGGCAAGCATGCGCAGATGGAGGACCGCGCGCACCGCATCGGCCAGAAGGACAGCGTGCTCTGCTCGTATCTCGTGCTCGAGGGCTCGCTTGACGCGCATATGTCCCGCACCATCGTGGAAAAGTTGAGCGTCATTGACGCGTGCTTGGACAAGGTCACCGACTGGGCCGAGGCCGAAGTGGAAGAAGTCGAGCCCATCACCAATGTGCGGCTGACATTTGAAAAAATCGCTGCCGAGGCCAAGCTGGTGACGGACCGCTGCCTGGAGCTGGTTCACCTCGGAATGAAAACGCTCGCGGGCGTGTGCGACGGCGCGCGCAAGCTCGACGATGTCGGCTTCGCTGCGGTGGACGTTCGCATCGGGCACGCCCTCGCGCACCGCGCGAGCATTACGCAGAAGCAGGCCGCGCTGGGGGCGCGAATCCTCTTTAAATACCATAGGCAATTGGGCTCTGACTTTATCACGGAGCTAAAAGCCGAGGTGGCGAAGGGGGCCGCATGAAAAAAGTTTTGATGTGCCTCTGCACGGTTCTGCTGGCGGTCCTAATCACGGGGCTGTCGTTTGGAACGTGTTTTGCAATCTGGTATCTAGTAAAGGACGTAAAAGAATGAGTGATAAAACTTTTGAAGACTGGTTGCGCACCCGCCGAAAGGGCGACCGCAATCCCTTTCATATCCTGGACAAGGTGGGATGTTGCTTGGGGATACCCGACCTGACGCCGGAACAACTTCGACAAATCCCGGATGAAAAAATCCTACGTATTTACGGCATGGGGCCGGGCTCTGTGAAAATCCTGCGTGAATACTTTTGCGGCCTGGACTCTCTGACATATGAAATCTAAGCTCGAAAAAGAAATCGATGAGCGGTTCGCGGAAATCGGTTTTCCCGACCCGAAGAACAACGCAATCAGCCAGGACATCCGCAACGAAATTGCGCGACAGCTCGGGCTGTTCTTCAACGGGCACACGCTCGTCGTTGACTACCGGCAGCCGGGCCACCTCAAAATCTACGCGGTAAAGGCCGAATGAAAAATTTACTTAACTGGCTCAAGGCGTTTGCCCTTGTCATCACCATAATGGCGGCACTCGCGGCCCTGGGCGAGGCGTGTAATCGTTGGCCCCTTTTCTTTTCCGCGCTGGGAATGGTTGCGTTCCTCGTCGGAATGGTGTGGACAGTCAAGGTGCAATTCTTCGAATGAACCCGCTGCCGCTAGAACAGACGGACCCCGAACTAGCCGAACACATTCGACTAATCGCAAACGGAAAGCATCCCGTGGTGCGCGGGTTCTGGGGCACCGAGCAGGGGCGAGTCTATCGCCTGCACGACGGCAGCCGCGTGGCCTTTCGCCGGCAGGAACCCAAGCCATACGACCCGTGCCCCTGTGGCAGCGGGAAAAAGTTCAAGTGGTGCTGCAAAGGCCCTTAACAAATCCGAAAAAGTCTACACTGGTAAGGATAGAATGAATAACAATGTGATGTTGGGACAGTTCATGGTGGACGGTGGACCTGTAACTGTCGAAGTGCCCTGCGGCTCGCCTGGGGCGGGTGCCCGCGAAACATACGCCGCCCTCGAGGCCAAGGTGAGGGAACTTTACCCGGACGCCAAGAGCGTTCGGCGCGTGGGCTCGAAAATCGAGAAGCGCGCACAAGGTCCCATCCGCTTGACGGAAGGTCAGACCGTCCGCCAGTTGTTCCCGAACGACGGCGACGAAAAATCTTTGGCACTGCACGTCGGGCAGGTATTTTTTCACGGCGCCTCATGCGACATCATCCTGCGGTTTAGCCGCGGGCAGGACCGTTGCCACGTTACGCTGCGCGACCGCCTGCGGGGGACGCCGGTCAATATCACGGGCGGCTACGTCCTGGGCGGCTCCGTCGCGGCGAACCTCGCGCAATCCATCACGGCGCTGCTGGGTTCCACGGCGCGCGACCTAACGCTGCGCATCAAGTGAAGTTTTGTTGCAACCCCCTGTGTGCTTTTCACCTGGAGGCCGGGGACAACAACCGGCTCACGTGGGACGTTGCCGGCAAGCTGTGCGACGTGAGGCAGTATACGATTGTGGACAGGGCCACCGGGCGCCGCTTCAGTTTTTGTGAAGTGTGCGCGAATGCCGTCGCCATGTCCAACGAGACTAATGAAACCAACAAAGAACCGCAACGAGAAGAAAACCGACACCACGGTGACGGTGGAGGGCCTGGGCCGCTGCAAAGTGGAGAAGGGCCGCTGCGTCATCGTGACGGAGCAGGAGACGCGCCTTGACCTGTCCGGGTGCGGGAAGACCTTTGAGCAGGCCGTGGCCGCTCTCCGTCGAAACTACGCGCTTGGTGGCATCACCAAGAAGGGGGCGACCAATGCACGATGAATCATCCTGCCCGCTAATCTCGCGCACGCTGCACTTGAAAAGGCTCGCACGCCAGGAGCGTGAAACCCGCGTGCGGCGTCCCTGCAATCTTTTCCCGACACACTACAGCGAGGAAAGTTTTTTGACCCGGCTGGAACGACGCGGCATAATTTACCTGGGCCGCTTTCAACGCCGCCTGAAGGGCCTTCTGCGAAACGCCGAGCGGCTGGCCGCAGAACACGGCGGCGAGGGATCCATCGTGGGCCGCATGGTAGCGGCGGACGCCGCGCGCTGGAAACGCTTACTCGTTATCGTTGAGGGAGTTATAGCGAAACGGACGCTAACCCCCGCCCGGCGGGACGCGCGGCCACTGAAGGTGCAGCGCCGGGAAAAAGTCAAAGCGGAAATTGAAAAAATTTCGGGCTGAAAAATTTATGAACGGACTTTTTTATCGCGACCTCCGGGAAATTTTGCTCAAGACGCAGCAGCGCGACGACGAAATTATCCAACGGGAGTTGAAAAAATGGAACGGTCGCCTCATCGTCACCTGTTGCGACGACGAACGCCCCCGTGTGCCCCAACCAAATTCGGACAATGAAATCTCCGGACCAACCTGCTAGTGGAAATGAACATCAACAACTTTCAGGACCTGCACAACCTAATCAAGACCATGAAAGAGACCCCCATGCCTACCCCGAGTGCCTTCATATCAACGCCGCCGGCGTTTGGCGGCGTGCCGCCTGGGCAGAGTGGCATGACAGCGAATGGTTCGCCGAATGGAAGAGACTCGCTGGAGTTACCAGCGCAAGTGAACCCCTCGCGTATTTACATCCTCGGCCCGATGAGAGGCCATGACCAATACAACTTCCCCGCTTTTTACGCGATGGCCGAAAAGCTCTGGGATGCGGGCTTCGAACCGGTGAACCCGGCTCAGCTCGACCGCGAGGACGGGTTTCGAATCGAGTCACTGGCTAAGGACCACGACTTCACGAAATACCCCGAGGGTATGAATGCGGAGCAGGTCGTGCGGCGTGACCTCACGGCAATCATGGGCTGCGCCGGCTACGTCGCGCTGCCCGGCTATGAGAAGTCCAAGGGTGCGACCGCGGAGAAGTCCGTATTCGACTGGCGCTGCGCGAAGCGTTTTGAGCTGGCAGGCGACGGCAAGAGTTTTGTGCAGGTGGACAACGACAAGCGGCCCTCCGCTGTCGCTTCGTCCAACCCCAAAGACATCGCCGGCACCAAGAAGCCACCGTTGCGGCTGCTTCCGACCGTCGCGCTCATTTACTTGGCGCGTGTAATGAATCTCGGCGCAAAAAAATATGGAGCCTGGAACTGGCGTGACGCCGCGGTGCGCGCGACCATCTACGACGAAGCGGCCCTGCGTCACATTTTTGCGCTGCTCGATGGGCAAGACCTGGACGAGGAATCCGGCCTGCCACATGAGGCGCACATCATGGCCTGCATGGCAATCAAGCTCGATGCCAAAGCATGCGGCAAGCTCATCGACGACCGCAACAAGAGCGGCAACGTCGCCACCGTGTTAAAACAACTCACCGAGAAAAGCTAATGTTCAAGCGAATCAAATCCTGGCTGGCCAACAAGTTCAAGTCGCGAGTGCAGCGCGACCGCGAGCGCGGTTACTACCGCGGGCTGGACCCCATCAGCGGCACGCTCGAAGAACTGAACGAGGCGTTCTGTAAAAAGTATCAGCGCGTGGCGGTCGTTCGTGAGGCCGTCGCGGTTTATGGGGGACGATGGAGCCGCCTGTGCAGTTTTTACCGGACCGTCGGTTTGCCGAATCCTAAAGAACTGCTGATGCTGTTGTTCCCCAGCGCGTGGCTCTCGGAGAAGTTGTGGCCCCGGTGGGACCCCGAAGATGCCAACGCGCTGGTGGCGCCCAAGGCCGGCTACTATGACGCGGACACGGGCACGACTTACTGCGCGGACGGTCGCGTGGTGCATAAGAAAATCCACGTTCCGGGAGCGTGGCGTGAGTAACCTCTGCAAAAAGGACCGAGAGCTGTATCTGACGGTCCACAAAATCATGTTCGACTTGGCGCAGGCGAACGACCTGAAACTGCATTCCGTTCGGCCCCTGGAGAAGCGGAAGTGCGAGTGGTATTTCGGTCGCTGCTCGAAGCGAGGCAACATCCGCCTACGGCTGCGCGACGTGAGGAACGGTAAGTGGGCCGAGCGGGACGAGGTGTATCAAATCGTGGACACGATGGCGCACGAGCTGGCGCACCTCTACAGCCAGCAGCATGGCATCGGCTGGTTCCGCGCGCACGCCCACCTACTGCAACAGATGGCCAGCTCCCTTCCGCCCAAAGATTCCTGTTCGCCCGCCGGTGTGAGCATCTACGAGCGCCTCGCCGCCCTGTGTTAGGCCCTTGACAAATCGAGCCCTGCCGCCACTTCTTATGAAAGAACATGAAAATCTTCCTGGCTCTCTTGCTGGCGGCGGGGACTCTCCTAGCCGACGACCCCTCCCCACTCCCAGACCTTCCCCAGCTTATGACCTGGGACGAGGCGGAAACTCGGCTGGCCGCAACGGTCAACTGGTGTCCGCCGGCGGTCAACCCGTGGCTCCTGGGGCCGGAGGACGGGTATTATCTGGCGCCGACCCAGTCGGAAATCAACGACCTGATAAAGTTTTGGGCGGCGCGCAAGGAGACTTGGCCGTGGCTCGAGGACGTCTTCGATTGCGACGACAAGGCCACCGAATTCAAATACCTCGCGAGCTGCTGGTCCGTGCGTCACTGGCGTGGCAGGTCGCCCGGAGTGCTCGTCGGCAAGGCTTACGTGAAGCTGGACGGGCCTTACTCGCTTTTCGACGACAGCGAGCCGTGGGTGACCGGGCTGCATGTCATCAACTTTATTATCCGGAACGACGGGGAGGTTTTCTTCTTCGAACCCGCGACGGGAAAAATCGCACCGGTTGCGTCCTTCATCTATGAAGGAAGCGTCGAAGTCCTCCGGCTGGAGTATTAAGACAAGTTCGGTGAGAGCCCGAACATGACCTTCTCCGGTTAGGAGTGACGGGCGGGAAAGACCGCCATCCTCTTTTGATTATGTGGCTTTGCATGAATTATCGCGCACACGCGCGACTGAACCCCGCCTGGGTTGTTCTAGGCGAGCGCGGGGATTATTGGGAGTTGGGAAAATACGGAATGTGGAATTACGTTCCGCGGAAAGGTGGTGAGAACCATGCCAGTTAAAATCAAGAAGAAGGGTCATTGTTACAAGGTGACCACGCCGCACGGCACGAAGTCTAAATGCACTTCGAAGAAAAACGCCAAGGCGCAGGAGCGCATCATCAATGCGGCGACGCACGACGAGATGCGAAAACGCGTGATGGGAGAATAGTGCTTAACAAATCCGGAAAAGGCTACACTGGTAAGAGTGGAAGAAAATGAGCAACGCGGAAACAAGAAAACATCACCCTTACAGCCCTTCGACGCTTCAGGCGCGAGAAGCTTGCCCGTGCTGGACGCCCACTGATGGAACGAACGAGGCGTCTGAGGCGGGAACCCGGCAGCACGACGCCGCAGAGGCCGGGCTGGACGACCCGCGACTGTCGGATGCGCAGGCAGCCGCGGTCGCCCAGTGTCGGCTTTTCTGTGATGACATCGAGAAAAAGTTCCCTGGCTGCACCGTCCTTCGCGAGGAATACCTCCCGGTGGACGACGAAGTCATTAAGACGCTCGAGCCGGGTATGGACGGAGAGCGGCCCGTGTTGCGGGGATGGCCCGGCACGACCGCCGGCTTTGCGGACTTCGCCCTCGTGAGCGCGGACGGTCTGCACGGCGAAATCGTTGACTACAAGTTCGGCCAGCATGGCGTCGAGGCCACCGACAACAATCTTCAGGGCATAGCTTACGCCCTCGGCCTGCTCAAACGCTATCCAACGTTGCAGGACTGCACCGTCACTTTTATTCTTCCCCACCGGGATGAAACCGACCAGCACACATTCGACCTGACTAACGCAAACGCTTTATTGCTGCGCGTGAAAACAGTCGTGCATCGTGCTATCGCTGCTAACCGCGTGGGGGACTTTTCGGCAGCCTCCCCCAGTGTGTCCGCGTGCTCATTCTGCGGATGCCTGGGGCGCTGCCCGAAGGTCGCTGAGCTTGCGCTGCGCGTGGGCCGCAAGTATCGCCCCATCGACATCCCCGACTCTCTGACCCCGTCGCTGATGCTGGACCCGAAGATGGTTGGTATGGGGTTGCAGGTCGCCCAGGTGCTGAAAGCCTGGGCCGAGGCATACCGTCAGCAGGCCACGAACAAGGCCATCATGGACGATAACTTCGTCCCTGTTGGCTACAAGCTCGTGCCCTCGGTCGCGCGGCGCGCGGTCCGCGATTCGCGGAAGATGGCCGAAATCGCAAAGACTTTTCTCCCGGATGACCAGCACGCGCTGGTCGAGGCGCTGTTTGACATTCCAATCACGCCGCTGGAAAAACTAATCTCTGCTGCCGCACCCCGCGGTAGCAAAGAAGACGCCGTTGAAGAATTCTCGAAACAAATTCTCGAGACCGGCGCCGTTGAAGAGGGTGAACCCTTCGCCTATCTGCGAATGGACACAACTGGAAAACCAAAAACCAAAACCAAACAAAACAATGAGTGATACTGTATCGTTCGTTCGTGACGGCGTTGAAGACGCCGAGACTCCGGTAACCCCGGAACCCGCACCGTCGGCGGCTGAACCGACTGGCAACGAAGTGGCGACGCGCAACGCGCAATCGTCCTACTTCGATGAGGACGCAATCCGTTATGAGGACATCGCTTTCCCCCGGCTGAACATCGTTCAGTTCGTCGGCAAGCTCATGGCCGAAGGCGGGTTCACTCCCGGCAGCGTGACGCTCGCCGGCGAGCAGGAAATCCTGCCCGCGCCCATCAAGGACGTGGAGCAACCGGCGCCTCTCTCCCTCACCGTTCTCGGCTTCCGCCCGCTGCAATTTGCGGAGAAGCTGGCCGGCGGGAAGCAGGGCCGTCTTTTCAACAGCGAGTCCGAAGTTGTTCGCAACAACGGCACGCTCAACTGGAAAGAGTGGGACGCCTCCAAGGCCAGCGGCAAGCCGCTCGCTTACTTCCAAACGCTTGCCACCGCGTTAGTGCTGGTGGAAAAACCCGCGGACTTCGCCGACCCGGACCAATACGTTTTCCCGTATCAGTTCCAGCCGGACGACGCCACGCCTCCCCGCTTCTTCGCGCTCGCCCTCTGGGGCATGAAGGGCAGCTCTTACACCAAGGGAGCGAAAGTCATCCGCACCCAACGGGCTTGCGGTTCACTGCGCAAGACGTATCTCGCGCACGCCTGGACGCTCACCACTAAGAAGGAGAGCAAGGACGACAACTACTACTTCGTGCCCAAGCTTCGGCCCTCGGCGCGGAATAGTGACATCTTCCAGACGTTCCTGAAGTCAATCATCGGCGCTTAATTGCGCTGTCGCCACGGGCGGGTCGAGGTTTCGTTCTTTTACCTCGACCCGCTTTTCTGTTGTTTGACAAAAGAACGGCCGTGTGCGATTTTGATTGGTGAAGCACAAAGCCAAATCGATTAAGATTAGACGGACTTGGGGCACCCTAAAGCCTGTCACCAAAGTCAAACAGTCGGCCAAGCTATACAGCCGGGCCAAGAGCAACAAGAACAATTATGGCGAATAAAAATAGTAAGAGACGCAAAGAGGCTGCGCGCGACGCATTCGGTCGCGTGAAACAAGGACGCGCCGGCGCGAACGACGCCGCGCTGGCTGACTCCGTGGGCCACAAGGCCCGCCGGTATAAGTTTGCGAAGGTTGGGCGGTCCGGACCGGCCATCGCGAAAAAACTCGGACATCACGTCAACCCCTCACACCAAGGTCCCCGATGAGTATCATCAGAACAATCCGTCGTCAATTCTACAAGGCTTCCCACCGCGTTACGCGGTCCGAGGACGGCTGTGGTTTCATTCTTCACCGCCGGTTCCTCCGGTTTTTCTATCGCCCCATCGCCTTTGTAAGGACGCTGGACGCGGCGTTCGAATTCGTTCGCCACGAGACCGGGTGCGACCGCGTTTGCATTAACCTGTATCCCGCGGTGGACTTTGCCACTACGCCGGGCGGCGTGTTTTTCGAACACGACGTCCGCGGGGCCATCCGCTCGTCCGGCTGCAACACCGAGGAAAATCTGCGGGCCGTCTCACCGTTGCGCGGCCCTACGGGTCCCGCGGAGATACCGGCGAGCCCCAGCCCAACCGGCGCGTATAATTCCAACCTCGGTCCTGGCCCGGCCCCGTCCGACGACAACTCGGCGGTCCACGGTGCACTGTTTGCCCTCGCCGTCACGAGCCTGCTGAGTGATGACGACAACCGGAAAGAGGCCCCGCCGACGCCGACGCCCATCGACACCAACATTCCCCTGGAGCGCGACTCGTCGCCGGCGTCTTGCGACAGCGGCCCAGGCGGGTCCAGCTATGATAGCGGTTCGTCTTACGACAGCGGCTCATCGTCCTGCGACAGCGGTTCATCGTCCTGCGACGGTGGCAGCTCGTGCGGGGGAGGGGACTGCTAATGCTCTCCGCGCTTCATCGTATCGGCGCCGGCGTGTCCTGGGGGTTCGCGCTAATCGCGTGGACCCTCGGGCACGGCGGCTTGGCCCTGTTGTTCGTCGCCCTGGGGGGTCTGTTTTACTTAGGCGCCCATGAGTGACCTCATCGTCGAAAGCCACTGCCGGGAGTATCTGCTGAAGTGCTCCAAGGCGAATCGCGCCGGCAAGTTCACCCGCGTCTCCAAGGAAACAATCGAAGAGGTGAACGCGCTCGTGGATAGCGTAATCCGGCAAATCGAAACGAAGGTGCCCGAGCCGCTGCATCCCTTGCCGCCCTGCCCCGAGGCGTTGCGCTGCATCACCGGCTACGCGCTGGAGAAGTGCCGCGACCGGCTCGAGGCCGCGGTCCGAAAAATCATGGCCAACAAAGTTCAACACACCCCATCAATCGGAGTAACTCTATGACTAACCTGGAACAACAAGTAAGCAACTGCGTGACGGAAGGGCTGACCGCGGCCATCCAAGCCCGGCTTCAACATGGCTACGGGGACAACCCGCTGACCAAACTCATCGACTCTGTGGTCGTATCTCGCACCGACGAAATCCGGAAGATACTCGAAACGAGTCTGGACAGTTCGTTGAAGGGCGACTTCAAGAAACAGCTACAGACCGCGGTGCAGCACAAGTTGGCGAGAATCTTAGTGTCGAAGATGGAGGGCACGGTGGAAAGCCGCGTCGGCGAACTGCGCTCGAACCCGGAATTCAGGGCAAAGGTTACCCTCGCGGTTACGAACCTCGTCGAGACGATGGTGGCCGAACAGCGGGGTGCCAAGTGAACCGGCTGACTCATTACCAACTCCGCATCGGAGAGATAACCTATTTCACGTTTTCCATCCTTCGCGAAGAAATTTTTTCGTTTCTTCCGACGGAACAAGGGCGTGACTTAATGGGCTACAGTGGGATACCGTTGAACGAGCTTGGGCACATTTGCACAGCCGGGGGCATCCTGAAGTTCGCCTCAGAACACCGCTTCTGCGTCCATCCCTGCCGCGCCAAGGCTTAACATTCTGCAAAAAAGCCACACTGGTATAAGCAGAATGAAAAACATCGGCTTCGACTTCGAAACGTTCTACGCCACCAAGCTGGATTACGGCATCCGGGAACTTGGTGCGGAGCGTTATTGCCGGGATGACCGGTTCGACCCCTACCTGCTGTCCGTCTGCGACGGCAAGGCAAGCTGGGCCGGCTCCCCGAAAAACTTCAACTGGGACGCCATCGAGGACCAGACCTTGCTATCCCACAACGCGTATTTTGACCGCACCGTCTACAACGAGATGGTCCGCCGCGGCTGGGCACCACTTAAAAAGGTGGCCGCGTGGCACTGCACGGCGAACCTCAGCAGCTACCTGTGTAACCGCAGGGCGCTCGATGAGGCCTGCCAGTTCCTGCTGAACATCACGCTCGACAAGTCAACCCGCGACGACGCGAACGGCAAGACGTCGGACCAACTGCGTGCGGACCCCGCCGAGTGGGAACGCATGCTGGCTTACGCGCGCAGCGATGCTTTTCACTGCTGGCAACTTTGGGACAAGTTCGGGCACCTCTGGCCCGAGCACGAACGACAACTGTCGAACCTGACCATTGAGCAGGGCATGCGCGGCGTGCAAATCGACACCGAACTACTGACCGAATATCTGCGCATCACGGACACGATGATGATAGTGGCCCTGCACTCGCTCCCCTGGGTGGCCGATGGCGCCAAGCCGACGAGCCCCAAAGCGATGGCTGAGGCGTGCCGCAAGGCCGGCATCCCGTGCCCGCCCGTCAAATCCAAGGACGGCGTGGACGCGTTCGACGCCTGGGAGGCGAAATACGCGCCTCAGTTCCCCTGGATACAGGGCGTGCTGTCGTATCGGCAGCTCAACAAATTCCACGGCACGCTCAAGACCATCAAGACGCGCCTCAAGGATGACGGCACGCTGCCTTTCGCGCTGAAATATTTTGGCGCGCACACTGGTCGCTGGTCCGGCGACGCCGGCCTCAACTTCCAAAACTTCCGAAAGGTCCCCATCTACTCAACCGCCGCCGGCGAGCTGACCGAGGACAAAACCCTGGCCGCTCACGCGCTCGACGTGCGCCGGCTCATCATCCCCCGACCTGACGCATTATGAAACTCGCAATCCTGGAATTTTTGCTCCGACTTTTAATCGGTGCGGTGATACTCGGCAGCGTCGTGGGATACTGCTACTTGGTGTATGAGGTTTCCAAGTGGTTTCTGTTGCTAATCGTAGGGGTCATATGCTGGGGAATCGGCAACGCTTTCACTGAAAATTTATGAAGTTAATCGTTTCGGACCTGAGCCAAATCGAGCCGCGCGTTTTGTCGTGGCTGGTCAAGGACAAGGTGGCCCTGGATGCGATGGCCCGTGGTGATACGCCTTACGTCGCGCACGCCAAGTCAACGATGGAATGGAACCCCGGCAACCCGAAATGGGTTGAGGGCAACCTGAAGAAGGAGGACCCCGGCATCTATGCTCTGGCCAAGGTCCGTGTGCTCGGGCTCGGCTACGGCGCCGGCTGGCGCAAGTTTATCACGATGGCCAAGTCGATGGCCGGGCTGGATATCACCACGGGCGACCCTGAATGGGAGCCGGCCTTTAATCGCGACGGCGACCCCATCATCGGCGTGGACGGCGTTCAGAAAATGGTGTCCGGCTACGGACAAAACTCCCGCCGCATCGTCAAAGAGTTTCGTGACAGTAACCCAGGCGTCACCGGCTTGTGGAAAAGCCTGGACGAGGCTTTCAAGAGCGCCGTCGGCGGCGACTTTACGCTCGAGCTGCCCTCGGGGCGGACGATGGTCTACAAAAACGTGAAGTCCGAATGGAAACTCGTGCCGCGCTCCGAGGACGAGGACCCCCTGCGCCGGCCCAGCGAGGTGGACGTCCCGCTCGGTTTCAAGCGCAAGCTTTGCTTCACCGCCGACGTTGGCGGCATGCGGTCCACTTTTTACGGCGGACTGCTGACGGAAAATCTGGTGCAGGCAACTGCCCGTGACGTTTTTGGCTACCATGTTCTACTTCTCAATTCCACTCCTGGCATTACGGTTCTCTTCACGGTTCACGATGAAGCTGTATGTGAGTGTGCGTCTCACATTACCGCTCAGCAAGTGCAGGATATCATGTCGGTCACGCCTCCGTGGCTGAACGGCTGCCCAGTTACCGCTGAAGCCAAGGAGGTCCCGTGCTACGAGAAGTAAAGTGCTACGCGCTGCGGAACCTCAGCTCTCACGAAATCAACGAGTGCCTACCCTGGGACTTCCCCGCGGAAAATCTCGCCAAGGTCCCGCCGGACTGTTTCGCGGACAAAAAGCTGCGCGACAAGTGGGCGAACACGCCGGCCACGGTTCACCAGATGTATACCGGCATCTGCGGTCTGAATCCCAACCTGCGCATCGGCAAGGAAAATCCGCCGCACGATGCCCAGGTCATCGCCATCGATGTGGACTGCAAGCTGTCGCGCGCGGAGCTGGACGGCGCGCTGGAGCGCATGGGCGACCGCAAGCCGAACTACATCGAAACCACGTTCAGCGGTCACTTCCGGCTGGTGTGGATACTTGGGCGACCCATCAATTTTTTGGACCGGGCAGACTACGCGAAGTATTTGCTCGAACGGCTGCACGAGCTGCTGCCGTATCGGCAGGTGCCGAACATCGACGAGGGCGCCGTGGGGTCCGCGACCCGGTATTACACCAACGGCTGCCGCTGGGAAAAAATTCACGAGGTGCCGGTGCCGGCGGACTTGGTCCTCGGCTGGGAGATGGCGGTCTCGAAGAAGTTTTCGTTTCAAGGTCCGGAGCTAATCGAAATCCCGCTGGAAATTGTCGCCCCCCTGCTCAAGGAAAAATATCCGCGGTTCGCGGAATGGGACGGCGACTTCGTCGTTGACTCGATGGGGCCGACGTTCTGGGAACCGGAGTCCACGAGCCCAAGGTCCGCCATCGCCAACACCAAGGGCATTCGCTCCTTCGCTCAGCACGCGGACCATCACGCGTTCATGTCCTGGGCGGACTTTTTCGGTATCCCGTTCGTTAAGGAATTCCAGACGAAGCAAATGGGCGCCGCGGTGGACGGCATTTACTTCGACAACCATCAGTTCATCTACAAAAATCTCAAGGGCGAGTGGATGTTCGACACCACCGACTCCCTCTCCCGTCACCTGCGCGTGGAGCGCAGCATCTCGGACCGCCGACCGAAGGGCGCGAACTACTCGCCCCTTGACGAAGCAATCATTCACATCCGCAACCACGGGCAAATCGCTTCCGCCGGAAGCTTTGCCTTCTATCCCAAGGGACTCATGCCGTATCAAGGTAAACGCTTCCTGAACGTCCACACCATCGACGTTCTGCCGCCGGCGCCAGGAACCCAGAAGTGGGGAGACAACTTCCCCTTCATCGCCAAGTTTTATGATGGCTGGCTGACCAGCGGCGAGGCGTTGGACTCGTTCATTTCCTACGCGTCGTATGCGTATCGGTGCGCCTACAATCGCGACCCGCAGCCGGGGCCGGTTTCTTACTTCATCGGGCCACCTTGTTGTGGCAAAACTCTGAACACGCGCTATATTATCGGAGCCCTGTTCAACGGATACGCCGAATGCCAGGACTGGATTATGGGCCGTGACTCTTTCAACAGCGAACTGTGGCAG